>OFEY01000017.1_pt1 | contig 172507 bp, 148 predicted proteins | sample 1521251 | NCBI WGS metagenome assembly OFEY01 (sample SAMEA3504100, study PRJEB24116) | mouse gut metagenome | biome: mouse gut; feature: mouse-associated habitat; material: faeces | place: Denmark | collected 2011
GGAGAGCATCTGCCTTACAAGCAGAGGGTCATAGGTTCGAGCCCTATAGGTCCCACGAATCAATTTCATATTGATTATGCCGGCGTGGCGGAACTGGCAGACGCACAGGACTTAAAATCCTGCGGGACTAATCTCCCGTACCGGTTCGATTCCGGTCGCCGGCATTAAAAAAGAAACGTTGTATTGCACAACGTTTCTTTTTATGTTTAACATAAGGATGGCCCGTGACGCATGGCATCTGTTATGTATTAATCTAAAAACTCTACATGACCGTCATTTATGTGGTAGATTGCGCCAATCACCTTTGCACATTGGGAATCGCTACCATTTAACATGGGCAGATTGTCTTTGATCTTAGAGATAGCATGTTCCACATTTAAGCAGGAAGCTTTGTAGCCATCTGTTTCTTCTCCAATGGCAGCTTTGATTTCGTCAGTGATAGACTTAATAAATCCGCCTGTATGTCCGCCAATAGCAGCTCCAACAGCACCGCAGTTTGTATGGCCAAGAACAACTACTAAGTTAGAACCAAGATGGTCTACCGCGTATTCAATACTGCCAAGCTGATGATCGCTGATTACATTTCCGGCAACGCGGATTACAAACAATTCTCCGATGCCTGCTGAAAAAATACTTTCCGGAATAACGCGGGAATCGGAACAGGTGATAACAACTGCGTAAGGATATTGACCATTTTCACAAGTGTCTTTGCGGATTGCGGGTGAAACATCTCCTGGACAGGTAGAGGCATTTAAGTATGTTTCATTTCCTTTTTTCAGTTTTAGTAATGATTCTTCTACGGTATTCTTATCATTTGACATATGATAACCCTCCTAATATTTTGTAAAAAGTATATCATTTCTCTTCCAGATTGTAAATCACTAAGAAGCATTCACGAATCATTTTAATAATAGATTAATAGTGATATTTTTTCTTTTTTCCCAGTAATAATGCACAGGAAATAACAAGTGCAAGTGTTTCGGCAATTGTTATAGCCCACCAGATACCCTCCAGCCCCAATAGAAATGGAAGGAAAAGTACAGCAAGTGTCTGGAACACTAACGTGCGTAAAAATGCGATTATGGCTGATACTCCTCCATTGTTTAAGGCAGTAAAGAAGGAGGAAGCAAATATATTTATACCGTACAGGACAAAAGAAAAGGCATATATATTAAGCGCATGCTTTGTCATTTGAAGAAGTTCTGCATCATAACCTACAAAAAAATCAGAAAGAGGTGAGGCAAGAACCCATGCCAGCAAGAGCATAGCGATTCCACTTGTAAACATTATTAACAGACTTTTCTTTAGCATGTTTCTTAATTCCTTATAATTTCCTGCACCATAGTGATAGCTGATGACAGGGCCGGTTCCTATAGTATAGCCTAAAAAGATGGCAGCAAAGATCATTTGTGTATACATGACAACTCCGTAGGCAGCAATACCGTTTTCGCCTGAATATTTTAAGAGTTGGAAATTGTATAACATACCAACGACAGAAGAGGAAATGTTTGTCATTAATTCGGAAGAACCATTGAAACAGGCCTTCAGTATTATAGCAGCCTCAAGTTTTGTTTTTTTCAGACAAAGGAGGCTTGCATTGGGGCGCAAAAAGTAGAATAAAGGCAATATGCCGCCAATACATTGGCCGATCACAGATGCCCATGCGGCACCTGCGGTGCCCCAATGAAATACAGCAATAAATATGGCGTCCAATATAACATTTGTCAATCCGGCAGCAATTGTAGTAATAAAACCAAGTTGAGGCTTTTCGGCAGTAACAAAAAAACTTTGAAACAAGTATTGAAGCATGAAGGCAGTGTTAAAGGCACACATGATCCTGCCATAGATAACACAGTCATCTATCATAATATCAGTAGCCCCCAGTAAATAGGAAATTGGACGCATAAAAATAGAACCTATGATGGACAGGATCACGCCAATGATAAGAGTGAGATATATCATCATTGTAAAATAGCGGTTGGTTCTTTCAACAGAACCTTCCCCTAAAGTCTTTCCTACCAGCGCACTTCCACCAGTACCGATCATGAATCCGAAACAGCCAAGAATCATAAGAAAAGGCATAATTAGATTTACAGATGCAAATGCTGTTTTTCCTACATAATTTGAAACAAAATATCCGTCAACGATTCCATAGAGAGAAGTACAGAGCATCATTGCAATTGTAGGCAAACAAAATTGAAATAATTTTTTATAAGTGAAATGTTCAGAAATTTTTATTTTCATTTTGAAATCTCCTGTATAGCATTAACTTAATTTTTGGGATTTCCCTGTGTGATTTCAGAGGCAAGGTTTTCCAATAAATTAGTATATTTGTTAAAAAGAGAAAAGAATAGTTTAATTTCTTCATTGGATAAACCTGTTAGAGCGTATTTCTCAATTTTGATTACAAGATCAACAGTTTTTTCACAGAGCACAACACCCCTTTCAGTGAGGGAAATTTGTTTGCTTCGCAGGTCGTTTCCAGGGGTAAGCATAATATATCCGTCAGCTTCCAATTTTTTCAGAGCAGAATTGATGGTTTGCTTAGGCTGGTGCAGACTGGCGCATATTTCATTCTGAAAAGGCATGGATGATTCTGTTCGTATGGTATATAAAATCCAGAAACTGCATTCGGACAGATTCAGTTTTCGTGTAAGGCTACGGTAAATCTCCTCATTCTTCTTAAAGATGTTATTATATTCGGCTAAACGTTCATCAATGTATTTTTCATTCATGGCATATCTCCTATTCTAAAAGAGTCCGAAACCGGACTGATTAGCACATTATAGTCCGATTTCGGATTTGTGTCAAGAAATTTTCATTGACATTTTATATTTTAAGTGTAAATATACCAAGTATAATCATAAGATTATCCATTTAAAATATGGAGAAGGAATGCATCAGGCGATACTTTAACATATCTGGAAAAATGTAAATGACTGCTTAAAGGAGGAGACAGAATTATGTACAAGTTTTTGATTTGTTTTATTGCAGGAATAGGAGCGGGGCTTGGAACCGGATTTGCCGGGATGAGTGCGGCAGCGGTGATCAGCCCCATGCTGATTACCTTTTTAGGGCTTCCAGCTTACGAGGCGGTGGGGATTGCGCTTGCCAGTGATGTTTTAGCCAGTGCGGTGAGTGCATATACTTACGGGAAAAATAAGAATCTGGATATTAAAAACGGGATTGTTATGATGATCAGTGTTTTGGCATTTACGTTATTTGGAAGCTGGATTGCAAGTCTTGTGCCAAATACCACAATGGGCAGTTTTTCCGTATTTATGACGTTGCTGCTTGGAATTAAGTTTATTGTAAAACCTGTAATGGCAACAAAGGAATCCATGAATCAGGTCAGTGGAAAAAAGAGAATCATTCAATCAGTTGTCTGTGGAATCCTTGTAGGCTTTATCTGCGGCTTTATTGGTGCAGGCGGCGGAATGATGATGCTGCTTATTTTAACCAGTGTATTGGGATATGAATTAAAGACAGCAGTAGGAACCAGCGTGTTTATTATGGCGTTTACTGCTTTTACAGGTGCAGTTAGTCATTTTACCATTGGAGGTATGCCGGATTTGTGGTGTCTGGTCTTTTGTATTGTTTCTACACTTTTGTGGGCGAGAATTGCCGCCAGATTTGCCAACAAAGCCAGTGCAATTACTTTAAATCGGGCCACAGGCGTGGTGCTGGCAGTTCTGGGCGCAGCAATTTTGGTAGTGAATTATGCATTTTCATAGCTGAACCGGTATCTGGAAGCTACAATCATTTGTCTTCCTATATATACTAGTTGGTTGTGATCATCATAAATTTCCGTAGAAAGTAAAAACAAAGGATCCCCTGGAGAAATATCCAATAGGGCTGCCTGTTCCACAGTAGCCTTAACTGCATCAATGTATGAGTTAAAGGAGCATTCAATTTTTATGTTGTGAGCCTTTAACAAATCATACAGAGAGTTCTTTAAGGGCTCTGTAAGCAGAAAGGAATACTTATCATACGGATAGTAATTATTTTCTAACATTACAGGAATATTGTCGGCAGAACGCACCCTTTGGATGTAGACCACAGAGGTATGCTCAAATGCGGAATGCTCAGGGATTTCAGGATCACCGGAAAGCATTACCTTTCGCTTTGTTACACTGGCGGAAGGAACCATATTTCCAGCCCGGCAGGAATCGGAAAAGCTTACGGTATGTTCAATTTTACGAAAGATGCGCTTTTCCTGCACGAAGGTTCCTTTTCCCTGTTTTTTAATAAGGATGCCTTCCTTACATAAGTCTTCAATAGCGCGGCGTATGGTGATTCTGCTTACATCATACGCTTCTATTAATTCCAGTTCAGTGGGTATCTTATGTCCGGCGGTGTATTCGCCGCTTTTTATTTTTCTTGAAATATCCTCCTTCACCTGTTCGAACAAAGGAGTGGTACTTGCCTTATGTAAATTCATTCTATTAACTATATCCTTTCCGTAATCTGTAACATTGCATACAGATGCAAGTGTTGACCTTAAAAAAGCATAACATATCCGATATAACATTTCAATACGTATTTATAAAAAGGTTATATGGAATTGGTTATACACAGAACCTTTGAATCAAAAGATTATACAATATAATGTTAGTATTGCAAGAAGAAATATTATATATTGCATAAATAAACTGGTGCAAGTGACGAAAATTAATATATTCCAGCAAACAAATTGATTATAACGTTATATGATGATATAATTTCTACATTACAAGAAAGGAGGAGGGAGGATGAGAAATAGGGCAGATGAAATACTTGTTTCTACCTGTATTTATGATTCTGTATCAAAAGTGCCATTTTATGGATATGTTGCAGTGAAAGGGGATTCCATTTTTGAAATAGGAAAGGGAGACGTCCCGGAAAAATATAAAAATGGAGAAATAAAAATTACAAACTATGGAAATGGGACAATTTGTGCAGGATTTGGAGATACGCATACCTTTTTTACCGGATTTATTATAGACCATCTTGGTATAGATCTTTCAGGGGCAGAAGATCTTGAGGAATTGAGAGCAGTCCTTGAAAATGAGCTTTTAAATAAGCGGAATGACAAAGCTCTTTTCGGCAATCATTTAAAGGAAAAATTGGCGGTACAGGAAGCAACAGAGAATATGCTAAGTGAATTAAGCTCTCAAATACCGATTGTTTTGTTTGTGCCGGGGCATGGGAGCTGCGCAATGAATCAAAAGGCGCGGAATCAGTTTGGATTTACGCCGGATACATGTTACGCAGAGGCGCTCTATAAGATGATGGGAATCTATTTAAATGACAGAGATTTTGTGGATAAAGAGCTGGAAGCATATATGCATATGCTGAATACACATGGAATTACCTCTGTAAAGGAAATGGGATTTGATAATTTTTATGGATTTACGGATGTGCTTAGAGATTTTGAAAAAAAGGGAAAGCTTTCTTTACGAATCAGTTTTATGTCCCAACCGGTAGGAGAAGAGATCAATATTTCTTATGGAAAAAAGATGCGGGAATGTTTTCGGTCGGAATTTTTACAGTTTGCCGGATATAATCAGATGACGGATGGATTGATTATAAACAGACAGGGACATTTAAAAGAGCCTTATGAAGGAACAGATGTTACCTGTGAAAAGAAGATTGATTACAAAAGGTTGGAAGAGGATGTGCTGGAAGCAGACAGAAACGGATTCCGCTTTACGCTGCATTCAGAAGGAGACGGGGCATTTTGTGAAATACTTAATATTTTGGAAAAGTGCCAGAAGGAAAATGGCGTTTTGAAAAACAGGCATGGCATTACGGATATTGAACTGGCAGAAGAAGAGGACATAAAAAGAATGGCGCAGCTTTCTGCATTTGGGGAAATCTATGCTCAGGTGTATTGTCTGGACACTTATAAGGGCTGGGTAGATGCCTATAGGGAAGTGATTGGTGAACGACAGAAAAGATATTTGAATTTCAGAAAGCTGGCGGATTATGGGATTCGTCTTTGCGGCGCCACGGATCTGCCTATGATGATACCGGACATACCGGAAGCTGTTTATTATGGCTGTGGAAATTACAGTTGCGAAGGAAGCGATAGAATCAATCCCGGAAATGCGTTGACGGTATCGGAAATGCTGGATGTATGGACAATCAACAGCCAGTACGCAATGGAGAGGGAAAATATTTTAGGGACTTTAGAAGCCGGAAAAAGGGCGGATATAGTAATATTTGATAACGATCTTTTTCAGGTACCTGTTGAGAGAATACGGGAAGTTAAAGTGCAAAGAACCATGGTAAATGGGCGGGAAGTTTACAGCAGAGAGGAGAGATAAAAATGGATGGAACGGATAAGAAAAAATTAGGAATGAGGGCATTTGGTCTATTAATTATTTTAGGTTTTGTAAACGCAATCATGTACTGTTTTCCTTATGTCAGATATGTGTTTTATGATCAGCAAATTGCAGCTATGGGAATAACCAACGAGCAGTCAGGAATGCTTTTATCAATTTATTCAATTGTGAATATGGTTACATTGATTCCGGGAGGAATTTTGGCAGACAAGTTTTCCGTGAAAAAGTGTCTGGTATATTCCATCCTTGGTTCTGTGGCGGCAATTGTAATTTATGCCCTGACAATGAATTTTATTGTTGCATGCTTTGTATGGGCATTGGTTGGCGTATCCACGATTTTTGTGTTCTGGTGTGCTATTACTAAGGCGGTTGGAATGGTAGGCAGTGAGGAAACACAAGGGACGTGCTATGGAATTTATTATGCCGCATCAGGAATTGTATCGGCAGTTTTAAATGCGGTATGTTTGTGGGCAAGCAGATTTTCAGATGATCCGGCACAATCCTTTATTATTGCCATGTGGGTGATGGCAGCCTGGACTTTGCTGGCAGCAGTACTGGTAATACTATTTTTTAAGGAAAAAGATATTGCCCCCGGCAATCCTGACGACAGATTTCAATTTAAGTATGTGGGGGATGTATTAAAAAATCCTATGACATGGCTTTTGTCAATTATGGTGATGTGTGCTTACGGTCTCTATACCAGCGTATCTTACTTTTCCCCTTATCTTACGGATGTACTGGGAATTCCCCTTGTGAATTCTTCTTTGATCAGTATTGTAAGAAGCAATTTGATGAACCTTTTGTGTCCTATTGGCGGCCTGATTATTGATAAGATATTTAAATCCGCAAACAAGTGGTATATTGCAGCCTTTGGCGTTACATCTGCAATTTATGTAGGGGTTATGGTGATGCCTGATACCATAAGTCCCGGAGCAGCTACTGTAATTTCGCTTCTTCCAAGTGCAATTGCCATGATGCTTTATGGTGTAATCTGGTCAGGGCTTAAAGAGTGTAGGTTTAAAACCATTTATGCAGGGACAGTAATAGGGATTGGATCATTGATTGGTTATCTTCCGGATTTCTTTTACTTTACCATGTTTGGAAGATGGATGGACAGCTATGGAAATGCAGCCTATAAAATGATTTTTGGTTTTCTCCTGGCAACTGCCATTCTTGGAATGGTGCTTGCATTTATCATGAAAGCCATGATTGCAAAAAAGAAAAGATTAGGAGCGGAGGTATAATTTTATGAAAGTTTCAGATTTAAATATTGAAAAAATGGTAGATGAAATACAAAAAGAAAATGGCATAATATCAGAAGTTTATTTTGTGGCATGTGGAGGTTCATTGGTGGATATGTATTCAGGGATGTATTTTGTCAATGCGGAAGCGGCGTCTATGAGCGCATTATGGATTACCAGTAAGGAATTTGTGCTGACACCGCCTAAAAGATTAGGCAGGCATTCGCTGGTACTTCTCTGCTCTCATGGGGGAAATACGCCGGAAACAGTGGAAGCTGCCGATATGGCGCTGGAAAAAGGAGCCTTTGTGATTTCCTATACTCATAATCCCGAGAGTAAATGTGCATCTGAAAAGTATCATGCAATAGTTTACGACTGGGAGCCGGAGACAGTGCAGGAAAATAAGCCCATGTGCATTACTTATGGCATTTTAAATGAAATCATACATAGGCAGGAGCCGGAATACAAGCTTTATAAAGGGATGAAGGATGGTATCCTTAAGTGTGACCGGATTGTACGAAAAGCAATCAGTGCATACCAGAATAAGGCATGGAATTTTGCAGAGCATTATTACAAAGAACCATTTTTGTATATTATGTCGTCAGGATCTGCTTACGCACAGTGTTATGGCTTTGCCATTTGTTCCCTTCAGGAAATGCAGTGGAAAGATTGCTGCTATGTAAATTCAGCAGAGTATTTTCACGGGCCCTTTGAAGTGACAGACGAAGAACATTTATATATCCTGATGATGTCCGTAGGAAAAACAAGGGAGATTGATCTGCGGGCAAAGAAGTTTTTAGACCGGTATGCAAAGAAATACGAAATCATTGATGCAGATGAATGCGGTCTTGATGAGATTGATGCTGGGTGTGTGGATTATTTTAATGCGGCATTGTTCTATGAAATGAGTGTTCTTTACAGAACTGCAATCCAGAATAAAACAGGGCATCCACTGGATATGAGAAGATATATGGGTGTTGTGGAGTATTAGGAAAGATACAGACAGAAAAGAAAGGAAAAATGTATGAAAAAGGATGTAAGCGTAGTGGGATTTGGCGATAATGTGGTGGATATTTATACTCATATGAACAGGCAGTACCCAGGCGGAAACTGCGTAAATCTGGCGGTATATGCGAAAATGTTCGGTGCCAAAAGGTGTGCTTATATGGGCTACTTTGGTACGGATGTAAATGGAGATCATGTGATTGAAACGCTTCGGGCAGAGGGGATTGAGCTTGTTAAATGTAAAAGGATTGCAGGGGAAAACGGCTATTCCAGGTGCCGGTTAGAAGAAGGAGACCGGGTTTTTCTTGATTATAACGAGGGCGGCGTCAGAAGCCGGAATATTTATGAGTTAGATGAGTTTGATTTGGAATATCTGGCTCAGTTTGATTTGGTTCACTCTGGAAATTACTGCTATATGGAAAGTCAGCTTCCTAAAATAAAAGAGGCAGGTCTGCCTTTATCCTTTGACTTTTCAGATGATTCGGATGATGCTTATTATGAAAAAATTGCGCCACTGGTGACTTATGCTTTTTGTTCATTTGCAGGAGATGATGAAGAAACAAAGGCTCACCTTATAAAAGTGGCAGATTTAGGCCCTGAACTGGTCTGCGCCTCAAGAGGGGCAAAGGGATGTATGCTTTATGCAAAAGGAAAATTTTATATTCAGGAGGCAGCACCTCTTGAAAAGGTAGTGGATACAATGGGGGCAGGAGATTCGCTGATCACTACTTTTATGGTGGGATATCTGGATGAAATGAAAAAAGGAACAGAGCAGGATATTGCAATTAAAAAGAGCATTTCCCAGGCGGCGCTTTTTGCAGCCAGGATATGTCAGATGGAGGGCGCGTTTGGATATGGAAGGGAAATTTTGATGGAGCGGTTGAAAGGTTAATTTATTTACAGGAAAAAGAACAGCAGGACATTCTTTTGCACAAAGTCCGCATTGAATGCAGGATTTGCCTGCTTGCGGGGACATGGGAATTGTGCCATATTTTCGGTAAGGTCGGTTTCCGGGCAGGGCTAAAGCAGAGAAAGCTTTGCCTGCGTCCAGCTTTGTATGGATGGACTTTGCAAAATCTGCAAGGTCTTTTTCATCCTGTGCATCAGGTCGTCCACTGGCAAATTGAAGAGGCAGTTTTTTTAGTGCCTCCATTGGGGCTGAATATAATCTGATAAGTTGACATAACAATCTCCTTTTTATGGATATGACAAAATGGTTTAGTCAAACTGTTATTAGGTATTGTATCATAGTTGATTTCCTGGTGGAAAGTTTTTATGAAAAATGATACACTGAAAGCGTAATAATTTGTTCAGGATTGGAGAATAAAATGGGAATTATGACGGTATATGGATTTTCCGCAAGAGAAATCAAGCCGGCTTTTTTTATCTGTACTATTATATGGGCAGAGCGGTTGAAATGAGGATAATGAAGCATGTACGAGTGGAAACAGCAGATTCAGGCAATTGTTGATGAAATTGACAACTGTATTAAAAAACGGGAGGATGAGGCTTTAACGCTGAAATTTTTATCGGACAAATCAGGATATTCCGAGTTTTATTTTACAAGAAAGTTCAGGGAAATATCCGGTATGCAGCTCAAGGAATATTTAAGACGCCGGAGGCTGGCCTTTGCCTTAAAGGAGGTGCGTGATACAAAAAAAGGCATTTTGGAAATTGCGCTGGATTATGGATTTTCTTCCCATGAAGCTTTTACCAGAGCATTTAAAGCAGCATATGGCATTACGCCCAGTGAATATAGAAAAAGGAATATGCCTGTGGTTCTTCGTACAAAAATAAACCCCTTTGACCGCTACTTTTTAGGATTAGGAGAAATTGGAATGATTCAATCAACAGAGGATACTAAAATTTATTTTGTAACAATTCCGACTCATAAGTTTTTGCATATTAAAAATTATGAAAGCAATGGGTATTGGGATTTTTGGCAGAAACAGAGCCTTGTTCCGGGACAGGATTGTGAAACTGTCTGCGGATTGTTGGACAGTATAAAGGGGAAGCTGGATGATGAAGGGGGAAGTGAAGCAAACAGCGGAAGCGGCCAGATTATGGCATACATCAATGATCCCAGAGGCAGGATATGCGATTGGGGCATCCCCCGTACTGAATGCTATGGGGTGAGGCTTCCCGTTAGCTTTGATGGGGAGATACCGCCGCAAATGCTTTTAATTGATATTCCAGAGGCAGAGTATATTGTTTTTGAGCATGGGCCTTTTGATTATGAGCAGGAGAATGCAAGCGCGGAAGAAAAGATTGAAAAGGCAATGGCTGACTTTGATTTTAAAGCAGCAGGATGCCATATTGATACTTCTCCGGGCAGAATCGCCTATCTTTATCATGATCCTGAGAGATTTTTTAAATATATCAGACCGGTGAAAAGAGACTGACAGGATGGTACAAAAACGTCCGGCATGGTAGAATGTTGCATATAAGATTAAAAGGGCATGTGGAGCCGGGAGGGAATATTATGCGCAGTGAAATGGAAATGCTCAGGTTGTTTTTAGATATTGCAAATGCAGATAACAGGATTCTGGCTGTGTACATGAATGGTTCAAGAACCAATCCTAATGTGGAAAAGGATATTTTTCAGGATTATGATGTTGTATTCGTGGTGACAAAGACACAACCTTTTATTTTGGAAAGCAGAGGGCCGGAAAGAAGCTGGATCAGCCAGCTTGGAAATATTCTTTATATGCAGTATCCGGATGAACACCCGGATTTTCCAAATGATAAAGAAAATTTTTACGGGTGGCTGATGCAGTTTGATGATGGAAGCAGAGTAGACCTTCATGTGGAATCAGTTGACCATGCAAAGGAGCATATCTGCGACGATAAACTATGTAAAATTTTGCTGGATAAAGAAAAAATCCTGCCTGAAATTCCAAAAGCTACGGATGAGGACTATCATATAAAGCAGCCTTCAGAGGCACAATTTTCAGCCTGCGCCAACGAATTCTGGTGGTGCAGCAATAATCTTGCAAAGGGGCTGTGGAGGAAAGAAATGCCTTACGTACAGGATATGGCAAATTTTGTTGTTCGTAAGCAGCTTGAGAAAATGCTGTCATGGAAGGTTGGTATCAAGACCGGATTTCGTGTCAGTGTTGGAAAATCTGCAAAGTATTTGTATAAATGGCTTGAAAAGGAAGAATACCAAAATTACTTGAATACCTATTTTGGTGGGAATATGGAAGAGGCCTGGGAAGCAATTTTTCTTATGTGTGATTTATTTTCTTCTGCTGCCGGGTATGTGGCTGAAAATTTGGGATATTTCTACAATGTTAAGGAAGAAAAGGCAGCGGGGGATTTTCTTAAAGCTGTAAGGATGCTGCCGGAGGATGCGGAGAAAGTCTTATAGAGGGAACATATGAAATCCATATTTATTATTGAAGATGATGCAAATATTCGGGAAATTGAAGAGTTTGCCCTGAAAAACAGCGGATACGAGACAGAAGCATTTGCGTGTGCGGCTGATTTTTTTAAGAGACTGCGTAAAAGAAAACCGTCTCTTATCCTGCTGGATATTATGCTGCCGGATGAGGATGGCATGTCAGTGCTAAAAAAACTGCGTTCGCAGCCGGAAACAGAAGAAATTCCCGTGATGATGGTAACTGCCAAAACCACAGAGCTTGATAAGGTAAAAGGATTAGATTCAGGTGCGGACGACTACATAACAAAGCCTTTTGGGGTTATGGAATTGATCTCACGGGTGAAAGCCCTCCTTAGAAGGGCCCAGCCTTCTAAATCAGAGAAAGTATTGAGCCTGGATGAGATTACATTATATATGGCTAACCGTTCCGTAGAAGTTTCAGGGGCGGCAATTGAACTAACCTATAAGGAATTTGAATTATTAGCTTTTTTGATACAAAACAAAGGACTTGTTTTAACAAGGGATGTACTGATGGAAAAGATATGGGGTATTGATTATCTGGGAGAATCAAGGACTTTGGATATGCACATTAAGACGCTTAGAAAAAAGCTGGGAGATCAGGGAGAGCATATTAAAACAGTAAGAAATGTGGGGTATCTGGCCAAGTATGACGAAAAGAATTAACCTGAACTTTATTTTTGTTATTGCAGCAGCAATTATATTGTCAGTTTCTTTTTCCACGATTGTTTCCTACCGGCTGTTTCAAAAAGAGGTGTTTGCGGATTTAGCCTCCTTCGCCGGACTGCTGGAGGAGATGGACGTGTTGGATAAGATGAAAAAGGAGGGGGTTGTCCAGCCGGAAGACGAGCTGCGGATTACATGGATTGCAGAAGATGGTGTGGTAATATATGACAGCTATACCAGAGGAGATGTTCTGGAAAATCATAAGGACAGATTGGAAATTATTAAAGCTATGCAGGCTGGAGAAGGTACCAGTATCCGAAAGTCACAGACTATGGGGAGGAATATTTTCTTTTATGCAAAAAAAACGGCAGATGGGACTATAATCCGTATTGCAAAGGAAGCGGAAAGTATTTGGAGTGTGTATAAGAACATGCTTCCGGTTACGCTTATTTGTGCATTTTGCTCTTTCTTTATTTCTGTTTTTATTGCCCGCCGCCTTACGAAAGTTTTGATAAGGCCCATTGAGCAGATGGCGGAGGATATGGAGCATCTGGAAAATGTAACGGTATATGGAGAGCTGGCTCCTTTTGTTGAAAAAATACGTTTTCAGCATGAGGAAGTATTGAAAAATGCCAGGATCAGACAGGAGTTTACAGCCAATGTAAGCCATGAGTTAAAGACGCCGTTAACTTCCATATCAGGCTATGCGGAACTGATTGCCAGTGGAATGGCATCTAAGAAAGAAGGGCGGCATTTTGCCCGTGAGATCTATGGGAATGCCCAAAGGCTGCTTGCCATGATTAATGATATTCTGAAGCTGTCGGAATTGGAAGATTCTGATGAGGACAGACTTTCCCTTGAAAGGGCAGACTTGTTTGCCCTTGCCGGTGATTGTATTAAAATGATAAAACCGATGGCGGATAAATATGATGTTTGTGTTTCTTTAAAAGGAACTCCTCTTTTTGTTTATGGGGATAAAAGTCTTTTAGAAGAATTGATTTATAATTTATGCGACAATGCAATCCGCTATAATAAAAAGGGTGGTCATGTATGGGTTACGGTTACGGATAAACTAATTGTTCAGGATGATGGAATTGGAATTCCGAAAAAGTGTCAAAAGCAGGTATTTGAACGATTCTTTCGGGTAGATAAAAGCCGGTCGAAAAAGACCGGGGGAACCGGTCTTGGTCTGGCTATTGTAAAGCATATAGCACAGGTTCATAATGCGGATATTTCATTGGATAGCGATGAAGGGTTTGGGACTACAATCTGCGTGAAGTTTTCGGAAAATCCTCCCTTAGCTTAGCAGATGCTGAATTTCCTTTGCGCAGTTTTTCTGTCGCACATTATGGCTGCATGGCATCAATAATTTGAAGGCTGTGTTCCGACATCTTTTTAAGGCCGGATAGAATATCGGAAAGAATGAATCCTATATCTACCCCGCATTTTCCTTTTTTAACACGGCTTTTATGATTTTTCATAATTTTTTTTTCCATACGGCTTAATTCGTTTTCTAATTGCCATGCGTCATTTGCAGTCAGCGGATCAGGATTTTCCCAGTAGCTTAATGTATCGTTTATCAGAGAACGGACAATATCACAGAGCAGCTCCAGTTCTTTTCTGGCTTCTTTTGAGAAGGCCAGCTCTTTTTTTTCTATTTTCCGAACACTGATTGCAACTCCCAGAGCATAATCAGTAATTCGTTCAATATGTCCTACGCTGTGCTGCATGGCTGACAATTCTTTTATATCTGTTTCTGATAAGGAAGTCAGGCTGATTTTAAACATATAGTCACTGATTTTATCTTCGTACTGATCTACATAATCTTCCAGGTTTTCCACATGCGCTGCATTTTGACCGTTATAATCAAAAATCAGGGAGAGGGATTCAAAGGCAGCCTCTTTTGCTAAATTCAGCATGGCGCTGGTGGTTTTTCTGCATTGTGCAAGGGCAAAAGAAGGGTTATCCAGGAAACGCTTATCCATGTTGGACAGTGGAGAAAGAACGGATGGAAGCCTTTGTAAATCGGAAGTATCTTTCTCAGGAACGGAAAAACATGCAAGAGCAACCAGCTTACCGGAAAAGGGAAGAAGGAGGATAGTTGCAAACAAATTAAAGCAGGAATGAATCAGGGCAATCCCGGCAGGAGTGACAGTCTGCGCAAGGAAGGAAAAAGGAGAAAAATAGTTAATGAGGTAAAAACCTGACATAAATACTATTGTACCAATCAGGTTAAAGTATAAATGAATAAAGGCAGCCCGTCTTGCATTGACATTTGCACCGATAGAAGATAAAAGCGCTGTAATGCAGGTTCCTATATTCTGCCCTAAAATAAGGGGAAAAACTGCGGCGTAGGGGATGCTTCCGGAAGCGCAAAGGGCCTGAAGGATTCCCACTGATGCGGAGGAGCTTTGCAAAGCGGCAGTAAGCAATGTTCCGGCCAGCATTCCAAGAATCGGGTTGGAAAAGGTAAGAAATAACCTGGTAAATTCGGGAACGTCTTTTAAGGGTTCAACAGCGGAACTCATAGTATCCATGCCAAACATCAAAACAGCAAATCCCAACAGGATGTTTCCCATATCCTTTTTTTTATCAGATTTGCAAAACATCAAAAAAATAATGCCCACCATTGCCAGTATGGGGGAAAAGGCTTTGGGTTTCAGAAGCGTGATAAAAAGATTATCTCCCTGAATGCCGGATAAACTTAAAATCCAGGAGGTAATAGTGGTGCCAATGTTAGCCCCCATAATAATGCCCACAGTCTGCCTTAACTGCATGATTCCGGAGTTGACAAGGCCGACCACCATTACTGTGGTGGCGGAGGATGACTGTATGACGGCAGTGATTCCGGCTCCTAATAATACTGCCTTAAAATGATTATCTGTCATTTTAGATAGAATAGATTCCATTCTGCCGCCGGAAAGTTTTGAAAGCCCTTCTCCTAAAACATGCATTCCGTAAAGAAAAAGTGCCAGACCGCCAATTAATGTAAGTATGCTTAATAAATCCATAAAAACCTCCATTTTAGTTATTAACCTGTTAGTTTTCAGACATGTACGATATTTGCAGGCCAAACAAGTCCGGCTGCTGCAAAATAAGCATATGACACCTCTGTAAATGCAAAGAGAGTTTTATGTAAAGTATATGTAAAATTTTTAAAAGTAACAGTCTGTCCTGATGTTATTCCCAATAAAAATACTCCCTTCCAGGCAGCAAGTTTTATTAGTTCACTTGTATGCCTAAAAGGGAGTATATTATTTGCAAGGCAAGTTTTTTACAATAATTGCTAGCTTACATAATTATCAAAATATCCCTGAATCAGTATCACAGGCGTTCCCTTATCTCCGGAACCGCTGGTTAAATCACACAGGGAACCGATTAAATCTGTCAATCTTCTGGGTGTTGTTCCCTGAGATGCCATATCACCTACCAGATTATCTTTCTTTTCCCTGATACGATTGGAAATTGCTTCTTTTAACGCTTCGCCGGATAAATCCTTAAAGTCATTGTCTGCCAGATACTTTAATTTCACTTCATTAGGTGTTCCATCAAGTCCGGGCGTGCTGGCAGGGGATACACAAGGATCTGCAAGTTCCCAGATCTTGCCTACCGGATCTTTAAATGCACCGTCACCATATACCATAACTTCCACATGCTTTCCGCATCTGTCCAAAACTTCCTTTTGAATGTCCATTACCAGATCCGTACATTCTCTGGGGAAAAGCTTGATGGTATCCTCCGTTGACTTATTAGAGCCAAGCAATCCGTACTTTTCATTACATCCGCTTCCATTTACCGGACTGGTTAAAATGTCATCCATTCCAATGACAACCTCAGCGCCTGCTGCCTTTAGCAGTCTCTTGGTACGTACTCTCGTGTGAATATCACAATTCAGCACTCTTTTCGTATAAGGAAGAATGCTACGGCAGTCATTTGCAAAAATAATTTCCACTTCTGCCCCGGCTTCTTTAATCAAATCCCCATAATAAGCAACATAATCCACTCCTGTAAAAGGATGCTTATTTTCCCCAAAAAGCTCCCTGTATTTTTCCAAGGTAAGAACATCACTATAAGGATTGATTCCGGCTTCATCCAGCTGATCTAAGGAAACCAGCTCATTTCCTACTTCATCACTGGGATAGCTAAGCATCAGTACTACTTTTTTCGCTCCCATTGCAATGCCTCTTAAGCAGATTGCAAAACGATTTCTGGATAAGATCGGGAAAATAACCCCTATGGTATCTCCTCCTAATTTTGCTCTCACATCCTCTGCAATTGCCTCCACCGATGCATAATTGCCCTGTGATCTTGCAACTACTGACTCTGTCACTGCTATCACGTCTCTGTCACGAATCTCAAATCCTTCAGCCTCAGCCGCCTCTAATACACTGTCCGTAACAATCTTCACCAAATCATCGCCTTCCCTGATAATAGGACAGCGGATTCCCCTTGATATAGTTCCTACTTTTCTTTCCATTTCTGCTTCCTTTCAAACTTTTCTCCCTTAGTCACATTACCGATGACCGCCTCATTTACGTCTACAAAAATGCAGGCAATGACGCCGTCTTTTCTATTATAATATAATTAAATAAAAAAGAAAAGAATTTCTGTACTCTATGTCACCTTATCTTAATCTGATACGTTTATATTATACAGGAGGTCAAACACATGAACATAGAAAAGACAGTTCTAAAATACAGTAACATGCTTTATAAAATATGTATTGTAATGCTGTGCAATGAACAGGATGCCCAGGACGCTGTTCAGGATACCTTCTGCCGATATCTTGAAAAAAGACCGGAATTTAAAGGCACGGAGCACGAAAAGGCATGGCTGATACGGGTGGCGACCAATATCTGCCGGGACATGCTGCGCTTTCAGGCAAGGCACCCGAAAATAGCTATTGACGACCTGTCACACCGGCTTGCTGCTCCGGAACAGACAGAAACTTTCATTGAACTGCTGGAACTTCCTCCAAAGCTGAAAATCGTGATCTATCTTCACTATGTGGATGGCTACAGCGTAAAGGAAATTGCAGGTATTTTGAAAATCAGTGAAAGCGCAGTGAAAAAAAGGCTGCAGCGGGGCAGAATGTCCTTACGCACAGCATGGAAGGAGGCAAAGATTGAAAATTAAAATTTTCAATCGCGAGATTTGTGTCTGCGCGTTGCTTGACACAAACTCGTCCATGCGCAAAAAGCAGCGCAGAAATGGAGATAATAATGAACGAAACCAATCTGAAAAACACAATGGATCAAATTAATATTCCCGAAGATATGCAGAAAAAACTGATCAAAAATTTATGCCGGCAGACCATAGAGGAAAATTATCAATATAAGTATAAGAAAAAATACAGAGCAAAAATGCTTTTAAGTGCAGCCGCCATTCTTCTGGTCATCGGTGCTGTCAGCATCCCCGCACAGGCCGGCATCCGTTATCTGGTAAAACAGCGGATGGAAAGTATTCCCCGGGAAGAAATGGAATCTACTCTCACCATGCTCTCTTCACAGACTATAAATGCTGACAGTTTTTCAAGAGACTATTCCATTCAGGAAAAGGAACGGATGGCTGAGCTTTTTAAATCCTATCAAAATGGCACTTTTCCTGAAGGCGAACTTCTTCTTTTAGAAGCAAATACAGAAATTCCGGAAAATGTCCTTTGTTATGAAAAAAACACCGGCTGCTTTTATTTACCTGACCGGAGCCTTACTGATGAGGAGCTTTTACAGATTATTGATTTTAATTACAAAAGAGATTACAGTCTCACACTTGATCCACAAGTCCAGTCAGAAATTGCCATGCAGGAAAAAGAACAGGAAGAAATAAAGGCCCGGATAGAAAAGCAGCAAAACAGCATCAGTGAAACGGAAGCCGCATCCATCGCGCAAAAGTGGATGGATTCTCTTTTTGGAATCTCCACAGACGGGATGGAGGAAACCATTTATCTGGATAAGGACAGCTTTGACATTCCCACCTACCATGTCACCTACGATATTCAAAGTAATTGTTATTACTATTTTTCCATCAGCACCATAGACGGTACTGTTATGTCCTTCCAGAGAAATGTTGCTTCCCTGCTGGATTCACCGCCTGTTACGGAATCCCAGGCCCGGTTACAGATAACAGAAAATTACCGGACCGCCCGGGAAATCTTAAAAGAGCAAGCTGGAATTTATGAAGATTTTTCAAATGTATCCTGCCACTATATCGCTGAAGATGGCTATATCACTTCCATGAGCATGGCATATTATTTTATAACATCCGATGAAAAGATTTATAAAATAAGTTTCTACAGCGGCACCAGGGAGTTTTACGCTTACAAACAGGTTTCCTCTGAAATCTACAGGCAGTTGCTGGAACGGGAAGAGGTCACAATCATTCCCCTTTCCCCTGAAAATGAAGCATAAAGCCATTTATCCGGCAGGAGAATTCTCTCCTGCCGGAACTCATGCAACAGTTAGTTTCTGCCTTTAAATCACTCTCCGGTTTTTATGCATGGAGTACAAAAGCAAAATCCCCGCAATCGCCCCCAAAAATAAAAGCGACTGAATATAAGGCATAAAATTATAGCTTCCTCCCTGCCAGAAGGAGGCAAAGTCATTGCTCACATAGGTCATTGGAAACATTCCGGCTATTTTCTGCAGCGTTTGCGGCAATTGCTCTGTCTCTATCCCCATCATTCCCGTTATCATCATAATCATAAAATAAAGAAACATGCTTACCCCAAAGGTAATACTGAATTTTTTGAAAATCTGAGCAAAGGAATGGGCGATTACCAGAAAAATAATTCCCAGCAGGTACAAGGACAAAATCAGGCAAATGAGCGAGGAAAAGGCAGGTTTTGGAATGTCCATTGCAATCATCTGAACAAGGCTGAATATAATGAAAGCTATCGTGAGAAAAATCAAATGTGCAATTAACTTTGCTGTTATTTCACTTTTTTCGCTGTAGCCAAAGAGCCGCATTCTTAAAGGTATTCCTCTCTCCACTTCACGGGAATACAAAGCCCCATATCCTAAAAGCATAATGGCCATAGGCATTACTAGGGACATGGACAGAGTAATTGAAGTAAGCACTTCCTGCCGCACATTATCCGGCACCTGGCTTCCCACTGTTTTTGAAAGCAGCAGACACATAATATTAGGGAATACTATCCCGAAAAAATGCGTCATAAAATTTCCGTTTATATTTCTTAATTCATATAACACCATCTTGAAACTGCACTTATTTTTCATTTTCACTCTTTTCTCCCTGCTTTTTTGTAAAATCTTTCCTTTGCATTCATAAACATAATTTCAATATCTGAATTACTTCTTTTAAAATTCACATCATTTTCTATCAGGATTGAAACAATTTTTTCTTCCTCTTCTTTATCACCTGCTGCAATGGCAAGTAAGTGCTCCGGCGCTTTCAGCAACTTAAAACCATTCATCAAATTCCTGTTTTCCTCATGATTATCCATGATAAAAATAACCCGTCCACAATAAGTTTGAAACAGCTCTTCCTTTTTTCCACAGGCCACCACGCTTCCCTGATCCAGCACAAGAATCTTATCTGCAAGCTGCTCCAGCTCGTCATAGTAATGAGATACCACAAGTAAAGTACCTTCCTTATCCCGATACCATCCCACCATCTTTTCCGTTAACTTTTGTCTGGTTTCAAAATCCAGTCCCGAAGTCACCTCATCATAAAAGGTCAACTCCGCCTTCTGCATCATAACCATAATAATTGTAAATTTCTGCTTCTGTCCTCCTGAAAGGACATTGTATTTCTTCAGCAGACATTGTTCAAAATCAAAAAATGAAATCAAATCCTGCAGCTCTTTATCTTCTTTTATCTTTGTATTTAATATGGTTTCCATGATACATCTTACCGGCATGGTGGATACATATTCATTAAACTGCATATGTACCGCCATCTGTTCCGGCTTAAGCCGGGTGGCCACCCTTCCCTCATATGGCACCAGTCCTAAAAGCGCCTTTACCAGCGTGCTTTTTCCTGCCCCGTTTGAACCGATCACGCCAATGCGCTCCCCTTTTTCAAACGTAACAGGGGATGTAATTTTTAGGGCTGTCTGCTTTCCATACCTTACCTGCATCCCTTCAATCGTTAATAACATTTTTTCCTCCATTCCTTTCCCCGTTATGAAAAAATAATCCTTGCCCACACTCCATTTTCCATATTTTCAATTTTTATTCTGTATCCTAAGAGCCTGCTGTAATAAGCTGCCACATACAGCCCCAGACCTTTTCCCCTGCCTGATTCATTGCTGCTGACAAAAGGCTGGTAAATATTGGGAAGAAGAGCTTCGTCTATTACAATTCCATAGTTTTTCATGGAAAGCTCCTTCTCATTTATTTCAATTTCAATTTTTTCTCCCCTAGGAGTATATCCTGCCGCATTGGAAAATAGATTATCAATAATTTTTTTCAGCATTTCCCTGTCCGATAAGATAACTGCGTCTCCTGACTCATAAACGGAAATCTCCCTGTCTTCTAACTGAACCGCATAAGTCTTTACAATCTCCTGTACTAACTGTGCTGCATCTGTCTTTTCTCTTTCCATGTTTTTTGCATGATAATCCAGATATAAAATATCTTCCACGATTTTTCTCATGGACAAAAGCTGCTCTTTTACCTGGGGAAGGTATTCTTTTACATTCTTATATTTGCCTATTTCATTCATCATCCCCTCCACCAGAAGCATGGCTGCTGAAATAGGTGTCTTTAGCTGGTGGGAGGAAGCCCGAAGGAAAACCTCCTGCCGGATATTTTCCTCTTCCAGCTCATGATTTTTTTCCTCCAGTTCCAGATAACTGCTTCGAAGTTTTTCATACAGTTCCTGAATTGCCCTTCCAAGGGCTGCAATTTCATCTTCCCCTTTTGTCTCAAATGGCTCGATTTGCGAATATTCCGCCAGCTTTGCATTTTCCGCATATGCAGCCAGCCGGATCATGGGATCTACAATCTTTCCGGAAAAGAATCTTGATGACACCAGAATCAATAGAAATACCACTGCGATAATCATTGGAAGGCTTCCCATTACCACCGGCGTAATTTCATCCATTTTAGGCGTCAGCGTTGGATAAACAGTAATAATATAAGCATCGTCGGCATGAGCCATAGCTGTATAAGTGGTGTAGCTGTAGTTTCCGTCTGAAATGCCTGCTTCATAGATAAACAAATCGTCCGCTATTATGTGGAATTTTTCGTATTCCCCCTGATAAACCTCCTGATCTGCTTTCCATTCCATCCACACTGCAATGGGATCATCTTCATGAAACAGCTCTCTGCCTGCAAACTTTTCTTTTATCTTTTCCAGAACTTCCATTCCATCTGTCCATACATCATTTTGAAGTTCTTCCCCCGCCTGCTTCGTTTCTCCCATTTTCCGCCCGTTATTCATTTGCTCTCTTATAAAATCAAGCATTCCCTGCAGTTCTTCATCCAGAACTTCTATCGTTACCTTAAAAAATTTCCCCGCCGCGTAAATTTCATTTCCTGTATCCGGCACTTCCAGAGTAAAAACCGCAGAAGGATTTTTTACCGTCAAATTTTCATAGCTTCTGCTTTCCATATATCCCCTTTGCACTTCCGCCACGCTTCTTAAATTACTCTTCATCACATAATCCACATACAAAGAAGGCAGCATAAAAACAAAATATCCCACTACAAAGGCGACCATAAGCACTGCAAGTATCATACTGTAAACAAATGTTTTTTTTGCCAGTTTCATAATTTAAGGCTCCCCCCAAAACTGATAACCAATTCCTATCACTGTTTTGATATAATTTCCCGGAAGCTTTTTTCGAAGATTTTTCACATGAGCGTCTATGATTCTGTCATTGCCCACATAATCTTCATTAAAAATCCGTAAAATCAACTGCTCCCTTGTAAAAGCCCGCTTAGGCTCCCCTTCCAATACCTGCAGAAGCAGAAATTCGCTCAAAGTCAAATCTATAGGCTCCCCGTCAAAAAATGCCTGATAGGATTCTCCATGAATCACCAGCCCTTTTTCCTCTTTTTTCCCGCTTTGTTTTACCCGCCGCAGAATTGTTTCCATTCTTTTTAATAAAATAATAGGCGATACCGGCTTAATCACATAATCGTCCGCATAAAGATTAAATGCCTGCACCTGCGTCTTTTCATCATCCAGCGCAGTTAACATGATGGTAGCCATCATCGGCTTATGCTTTTTGATGTAAGCCAGTACTTCAAGACCGCTTACCTTAGGCACCATAATATCAAGCACTGCCAGATCAAACATCTGCTCTTTGATAAGCGCAAGAGCCTCTTCTCCGTCTTTGGCACAAATTACATCATATTTCTGCATTTTCATGTATTCCGTCAAAACCTCGCGTATCGTAGGTTCATCTTCTAAAAATAAAATCCGCATGAATGCCTCCGTAACATAACTATTTTTACTGCATGAAAGTATTGTAACATATGGATATGAATTCCGTATGAAGCTGGCGCGTAATTTTATGTGAATTTCTCATCAAAAGCATCTTATCTTTTTTGATAAAAAAAAGTGCCTATCGTGCTATTGTCCCAGAATAAAAAAGCGTATATACTTAAAATATATGTTTATCTAAGGGAGGGAACAAAAAACATGAAAAAACCAGTACTTGTCATTATGGCAGCAGGCATGGGAAGCCGCTATGGCGGATTAAAACAGATTGATCCGATTGATACCGAAGGTCATATTATTATGGATTTTTCTATTTATGATGCTGTAAAAGCGGGATTTGAAAAAGTGGTGTTTATTATTAAAAAAGAAAACGAAGAGGATTTCAGAACCTGCATTGGGGACCGGATGGAAAAACGCATTCAGGTGGAATATGTGTTCCAGGATATTAAAAATCTGCCGGAAGGTTTTGAAGCTCCTGCTGAAAGAACCAAGCCCTGGGGCACGGCCCATGCAGTCTTATCCTGTCTTTCTGTTATTGACGGGCCTTTTGCTGTAATTAACGCAGATGATTATTACGGACAACAGGCATTCCAGATGATTTACGACTTTCTTGCTGCCCATGAGGATAATGAAAAATATCAGTTTACCATGGTAGGCTATCTTCTGGAAAACACTCTTACTGAAAATGGTCATGTGGCGCGCGGTGTTTGTGAGACGAATGAGGACGGAAAGCTGACTGCCATTACAGAACGGGTTCGTATTGAAAAGCTCTCTGACGGTCCCGCTTACACGGAAGATGATGGCACAACCTGGACAAAGCTTTCAGGCGAAACTGTAGTTTCCATGAATATGTGGGGCTTTACCCAGAGCATCCTGCCGGAAATCAATAACAGATTTTCTGATTTTCTTAAGAAAAATCTGCCGGTGAATCCTCTCAAATGTGAATATTTTCTTCCCTTTGTGGTAGATGAACTGATCCGGGAAAATAAGGCGGAAGTTACTGTGTTAAAATCCCGCGACCGCTGGTATGGCGTAACCTACAAGGAAGATAAACCTACTGTTGTCAAAGCAATTCAGTCCTTAAAAGATGAAGGACGTTATCCTCAAAAGCTTTGGGAATAATCCGATTATACAGGCTGATCGGACAATGCTTTTATTGAAGATGCATACTCTGAGGGCGTCATGCCTGTTATCTGCTTAAACTGACGGGAAAAATAATGGATAGAAGAAAAGCCCAGGGCATCTGCTATCTGTGTAAAATTATAATGACGTTCCCTTATCATTTGTTTGGCAAGATCTATCTTCATACGTGAAAAGTATTCAATTGCACCATAGCCGCTCCTGGAACGGAATAATTTCTGAAGCTGGGAGCGGCCTATGGAATTACTTCTACAGATTTGTTCAATCGAAATATTTTCATTGATATGTATTTCCATAAATTCCTGTATTTGTGAAAATAATACGCCATCCGCCTTTTGCTTGACAGACTTAATTAGGGGGGGGTGCCAGCGGTGCAGCATGAACCATGTAATGGCGTATCATTTGGATTAAAAACTGCTGCAGATATATCTTAATCAATTGTTCCCCTGCAAAACGCGGACTGTCAGCACGAATTAACTGTTCCTGATAGGGATCATCCAAACGTCCTGAAAAAACATGTCCGGCTTCCTGGATGATCTGGGCAAGCAAAATCCTCTCCGGCTCGCTGATCTGCAGCACCTTCTTTTCAAAGAAAGACATAGCCGGCGAATTACAGGCAAAAGAAATAACTACCAGATTAGGGGCAATCATTCCATTAGACTTTACATTATGAAACTCGTTGGGTTTATGAAAAATCACATCTCCTTTTTTCAAAGAATGAAATAACTCATCTGCAAATACATTTACTTCACCTTTGTCCACACATAGAAATTCCCAAAAATCATGAGATTCACCTGGGAATGAAAAATCACTCATATATTCAAAATAGTGGACTGAAAAAATCTCATCTATAGTTAGGACTTCATTTAAATGCACACTTTTGTAATTCATAATCATCCACCTCTTTTATCTTTAAATTGTTACAAGCTGTAAACAAGCCGATTGTATAAATTTCCCATCTTATTTTGAAACTATAATAATACAAAAATGCAAACAAAGCAAACAAAAAGGAAAAAACTGATAACAAAACAAGATAAAATTTATTTGATTTAAGCATATTGACTATTGTTTCGTTGCGTGAAATTGTAAAAAACTACTATCATTGACGATATTAATTATAATTTTTGTATAGAATACACAAATAAGAGGCCGATAGTGCAAAAAGGGGGACAGATAAGATAAAGACTTTTAAAATTTCTCTCTTTATAATAAAAACATAAAACTGATTTAGAGTTTATAAAACAATTAAACTCTATAATTGATAATCCAGGAGGTAAAAAATATGAAAAAGAAGATTTTAAGTATGCTGCTTTGTGTGACCATGATAGCAGGATTACTGGCTGGCTGCGGTTCTGATAATACAACTGCTGAAAGCAGTACAGAAACATCTGCCAGCACAAGCACAACCGAAGAAGCTGCTGCACCGGCAGAGTCAACCGGCGATAAGCTTGTATATTGGTCTATGTGGGATGCTGCAGAACCACAGGCACAGGCAATTGCACAGTCTATCGAAGCATTTACTGCTGAGACCGGCATTGAAGTAGACGTACAATTTAAAGGACGTACCGGTATCCGTGAAGGACTTCAGCCGGCACTGGATGCAGGAACCAACATTGATTTATTTGATGAAGATATTGATCGTGTAAATGTTACATGGGGCAGCTATCTGCTTGATCTGGAAGATCTGGCTGCTGCTAATGATTATGAATCAACTGCAAATGCAGGACTCATGGCTGCATGCCGCGAGGTTGCTGGCGGAACCTTAAAGTCTATTCCTTACCAGCCCAACGTATTTGCATATTTCTATAATGTAGATATTTTTGAAGAAGCAGGTGTGACTGCTGTTCCTACTACATGGGATGAATTCCTTGATGTATGCCAGAAGATCAAGGATGCTGGTTATACTCCGATCACAAACGATAATGCATATATTGCCAGCCTGTTCGGATATCATATGAGCCGTCTGATTGGGGAACCCGCTACAGAAGAAGTAGTAAAAAATGGCGACTGGGACAATGAGGCAGTATTAAAAACTGCACAGGCATATGAAGAACTGGCAAGCAGAGGTTTCTTCTCTGAAACAATTGAAAGTAATCAGTGGCCTGCAGGACAGAACACCGAACTTGCTATGGGAACTGCTGCTATGTACTTAAATGGTTCCTGGCTTCCTAATGAAGTAAAGGATATTGCCGGTGAAGATTTTAATTGGGGATGCTTCAGTTATCCTGCAGTAGACGGTGGTGTAGATGGAACAGAAGCTTCTAACTATGGTGCTCAGGTGTTTGCCATCAATGCAAAGTCAACAAAGGCTGAGCAGGCATTCCAGTTGATTACATATTTAACCAAGGGTGATGCTGACAAATTGCTCTCCGAGATGTCTGTTGGTATTCCTGCTGATTCCAATAATGCAGAATGGCCTGTACTCCTCACCAACGTAAAACCGGTTATGGAAAGTCTGACTACCCGTTATCCTTGGGCGGCAGGAGCAGAAGCTAATGCTGACATGACTCCTATCATCGTTGAGAATTTCACCAAGCTTTGCGGAGGTTCTCTGGATGCACAGGGATTTGTAGATGCATTAAAGGCAGCCGGCAATTAATCAACTGTAAGAAAAGTGCATAAACATCCGCACTGATCGCATGAGATAACTATGGCGGCATCGCCTCAGACGGTGCCGCCATGTTTTATTCGTAAAATATGAAAATTAGCAATTTACACTTTCTGATATTGAAAGGAGGTTTCTGGATTGAAAAAGAATAAGACCATGATTGTGGCTTTTCTGGCTCCGGCAGTCATTATGTTTGCCATTATTTTTGTTTACCCGATTATCAGAACTGTCGCAATGAGTTTTTTTAAGATTGAAGGGGTAACAGATGCAGTTTCCAAATGGCAGTTTTCCGGACTTGCCAACTATATAAAACTGTTTAACACACAGCTTTTTCGGATTTCCATGTGGAACATTTTCCGTATCTGGTTTTTTGGCGGGTTGATTGTTATGGGACTCGCACTTTTATTTGCGGCGATCCTGACCAGCGGGATCCGTTTTAAAAGTGCATTCCGGGCAATTATTTATATGCCGAACGTAGTAAGCGCGGTAGCTCTTGCAACTATGTGGCTGCAATATGTATTTAGTCCCAAGTTTGGCTTATTCAAGTCTGTTGGAGATATGCTTCACTGGGAATGGCTTTCCAAGTTCCAATGGCTGGATCCGGATCATTTATTTCTTGCTCTGTTAGTGGCATATTGCTTTGGCATGGTTGGATACCATATGCTCATATTTGCCAGTGGTATTGAAAGAATTGGTGCAGATTACTTTGAGGCGGCTACTTTAGATGGTGCAAATCGAATCCAGCAATTCCGCTATATCACCCTTCCGCTTTTAAAAGGCGTGACTAAAACCAATATTACCATGTGGAGTGTCAGCTCAGCAGGTTTCTTCCTCTGGTCGCAGTTATTCTCTATGGTAGTATCCAATACACAAACCATCACACCAGTAGTTTATATGTATCAAAATATTTTTGGCGCCGGTAACAGTGTTACAGAACGAAACTCCGGTATCGGAGCTGCAGTTGGTGTATTGCTCAGCGCATGTGTGGTAATAATTTTTATTGTATGTAACAAAATATTCAAAGATGATGACATCGAATTTTAAAGGAGGGAGAAAAAATGGCGAAAGAAAAGAAAGTACGTGAGCCTGTAAATTGGAAAAAAGAACTTCATCTGGCTCCCGGTTACATAATATTGTCCCTGTGGGTGCTTTTTACCTTTGTACTTCTTGGCTGGGTTATTGCAGCAAGTTTCTCTACCTCCAAAGAAATTTTCTCAGGAGATGTTTTTAAATTTGCAAGCGGACTTCACTTTGAAAACTATGCAAAAGCATGGAGCACATCCAATGTTTCAGTATTTTTTACCAACTCATTGATTTATGCCACCATATCCTGTACTCTTTTGATTTTGGTATGTGCACCAGCAGCATATGTGCTGTCCCGTTTTACTTTTATAGGTAACAAAATCATTCAAAACGGGTTTGTTGCTTCTATGGGTGTTCCGGCAACTATGATTGTTCTTCCTCTGTTTGGACTGGTTGCAGGATGGAATGTTCTGAATATTTCCCTGGCCAACCGGGCTGCCCTCATTTTTTTGTATGTGGGAATTAATGTTCCCTACACTACAATTTTCCTTTTAACTTTTTTTGGAAATCTTTCAAGAGCCTTTGAAGAGGCGGCAGCAATTGACGGCTGCCCTCCAATGAAAACCTTTTGGAAAATCATGCTTCCAATGGCCCAGCCAGGTATTATTACAGTTACCATATTCAATTTCATTAATGTATGGAATGAATACTTTATGTCACTGATTTTTGCTAATTCAGACAAAGTTAAACCGGTGGCAATTGGACTGTATGGAATGATCAACTCCATGAGATATACTGGCGATTATGCAGGAATGTTTGCATCTGTAGTTATCGTATTTTTGCCAACATTTATACTGTATATTTTCATGTCAGAAAAAATCATTGCCGGCATTACCGGCGGCGGTGTGAAAGGTTAAGGGCAGCAGTATGGACAAAAATATAACAGAATTAATGCAAATTGCAGAAAAGTTTCAAATAGATGGAATGATAGAGCAGATCAAACCTCATGGAAATGGTCACATTAATGATACATACCTTTTAACCTGTCATTCAGATTCGCAGAAAAGACATTATATTTTGCAGAGAATGAATCATGATGTTTTTAAAGATCCTATAGGTCTTATGGAAAATATAATAGGCGTAACAACCTTCCTGCGGAAAAAAATTACTGAAAATAGTGGCAATCCTGAAAGAGAAGCATTAACCGTAGTTTGTACTCAATCAAGAAAATCCTACTGCAGGCTTGAGGATGGTACTTATTGGAGAATGTATCTGTTTGTTGAAGATGCAACCAGCTATGATGCAGTAGAAAATCAAAATGATTTTTATGAGAGTGCTGTTGCATTTGGACATTTTCAAAAGCTTTTAGAGGATTATCCTGCTGCAAGTCTCCATGAGACGATACCCAACTTTCACAATACTGTAGACCGCCTTGCAAAATTTAAAGCAGCAGTTGAAAAGGACGCATTAAAGAGAGCTAAAGATGTTCAAAAAGAAATACAGTTTGTTCTGGATCGCGCAGATGACTGCTGCATACTTTGTGATATGCTTTCATCCGGAGAACTGCCTTTACGCGTAACACATAATGACACAAAGCTTAATAATATAATGATAGATAACACAACCGGAAAGGGAATATGTGTTATTGATCTGGATACGGTGATGCCAGGTTCTGCTTTATATGATTATGGTGATTCCATCCGCTTTGGAGCCAATACAGGTGCAGAGGATGAAAAAGATCTTTCGAAAATATCCTGCGATCTGGAGCTCTTTTCCCTGTTCACCAAAGGATTTATCGAAGGGTGTGAAGGAGCATTAACCGAAAAGGAAATTCTAATGCTTCCTATGGGTGCCAAGCTGATGACGCTGGAATGTGGGATACGCTTTTTGACCGATTATTTGGAAGGTGACAGCTATTTTAAGATTCACCGTCCCGAACACAATCTGGACCGCTGCCGGACTCAGTTTGCTATGGTAAAAGACATGGAAGATAAATGGACGCAGATGCAGGCTGTTGTTGAACAATATTTATAATATTAAATTTTCAAAACTGCCACCAGATTTTTCTGGTGGCAGAAATAAATTTCTATTTTTTAATTGTATTCTTGACGGGAGGCAGTTCAAAAGCAAGGCAGCATCTTTTGAAAGGTGCGCCACAGAGCGTATATTTATTTTCCGGTTAGAATTACGGATTTTCGAATAATTCCCAGCCCTAAAGGATAAGGACCAGTGTGAACACCAATAGTTGCACCGATCTGATAGATAGGCAGCTCCTGCAATCCATATTTTTCATTTAATGTTTTATAAACAAGATCGCGATAGGCAGCAGCCTCTTCATAGTCGTATCCATAACCTACAGCCACACTAAAATGACAAATCGGTTCTCTTAACTCATCCAAATATTTTATAATCAGGTCAATGGTTTTTTCCATTGATTTTTTTCTACCCCGGGCAATTCCTGAAGGAAAAATTTCTCCCTGCTTTAGGGTGATGATAGGTCTGATGCCAAGAACGCTTCCGGCAATGCTGGCTACTTTGCCTATTCTGCCGCCATGCTGAAGGTATTCCATGTTTCCTACGGTAAAAAAGATGCGCCCGGTGGATTTGATTTTTTCTAATTTATTGATGGTATCCTCGTATCCGGCACCGCTTTCCTGCATACGGGCGGCTTCTAATACATACTGTCCCTGCAGAACGGTATTGACAGTGGCGTCGATTACTTTAATGCGTGCATCCGGGTAACTTTCCAGCAGCATGTTTTTCGCATTAAGGGCGGACTGCATGGAACCGCTGAACTTGGTTGTGATGCAGATACAAATAATAGGAATTCCCTGTTTGACTACAGGAAGAAATGCATCTATATAATCTTGTGTGGAAGGCATGGAGGATTTTGGGTATACTTTAGGTTCATCCACCATTTTTTGATAAAAGTCCCTGATTCCAATTTCAACAATTTCTTTCTGATAATGTGTATCGTCAAAAGATACATAAAAAGGTACTACAATAATATTTTTTTCTTTTGTAAGTTCCGGTGGCAGATCGCAGGAACCGTCACTGAAAATCTGAAATACTTCACTCATACAGCGTATAGCTTCCTCCCTTAATATCCTTGTTCCAAATGGCTTTATAATTTATAGTAATAATACATTACCACTTCCGGTAAAAATTATCAATACAAACTGGTCATTGGTTTCATATTTAACAATATAAATACCTTGACAAGTAGTTTTTAAAACCATATATATGTTTTGACTTTGCTGGGATAGATGGATATACTGTAAAGAAGGAGGGCAGGAAAAATGAACAATAAATCTTTTGATTATAAAAGAATTGCATTAGGTTATGCAAAGGACCGGCCTTTTTTACACAGTCAGGTGATAGAACTGGTAAAAAAGGACATAGGTTTTCAGGGAAACTTTGAAAATGGTCTTGATGTGGGATGTGGGGCAGGCTTATCTTCGAAAGCCCTGAAAATGATATGCGATTATGTGACTGGTACGGATATTTCCGGTGAAATGGTTGCAGCAGCAAGTGCATTATACCCAAATCCGCCGTATGATTTTTTTCAAAGCAGCGGGGAAGAAATTAAGGCATCGGATAATACCTTTGATATTGTTACTGCGGCGGGTGTGATTAACTGGGTGGAAGAAGAAAAATTTTTATCAAACCTTGCAAGGATCATGAAAAATAATGGAGTTTTGGTTATTTATGATTTCTGGATTACGGATGAAATGCAGGAAAATGCTGATTATTCCAACTGGTGGCATCAAAGTTATCTAAAGGAGTTTCCCAAGCCGCCAAGAAAAGAAAATGTCTGGACGCAGGAAATGACAGAGCCTTATGGGTTTGAAATGAAAAGGCAAAAAGAGTGTTTTTTTAAGTATGGGTTTGACTTGGAGAGTTTTATCAGATTTATGATGTTGCAGTCCAATGTAAATGCACAAATTGAAGAAAAGGGCAGGCCGCCGGAGATTGTTGAAAAATGGTTTGAAGAGACGCTGGGCCCGATTTTTAAGGGTGAGAGGAAAACATTGATTTTTAAAGGTTATTATTGGTGGCTGCAATTACACAAGGCATAGGTGGTTTTGAAAACTACAGATTTGTTGTTTGATTATACTGGTTGTAAAAAATTGCTTGCTTTAAAAAAAATATTGTGATACACTATCTAAAATTTAGAAATTCGAATTCAGGAGATCACTGATATGTCTACTTACAACAACGTACTGGTCATTTCGATTATGCAGCAGTTTCAGATTTTTCAGTTCAGGGCCACAGCCGTATATCGGTAAATAACCGGAAAGACGCATGGCCATAGGATGAAAAGTCTTATTTGGCTATGCGGTAATCGAGGGTATCATGATAGATAGAAGCCGCATGGTATATACATTTAGATGTATGTAACATGGAGGCTTCTTTTTTTATATATTTTCAGGAGGGATGTACAATGAAAGCAATTCAGGCGGAGAAAGTTTCTAAAAACTTTCGGGTAAAGCAGAAGGAAAAGGGGATGAAAGGCAGTATCAAAGGCATTTTTCACCCACAGACAGAAGAAATTAAGGCAGTTGACAGAATTTCCTTTGGTGTGGAGGAAGGTGAAGTACTTGCTTTTATCGGGCCGAATGGTGCCGGAAAGAGTACCACAATCAAGATGCTGACAGGGATTTTGTATCCTGATGGCGGCAGGATAGAAGTGCTTGGCATTGATCCGGTAAAAAGAAGAAAGCAGCTTGCTTATCAGATTGGCACTGTATTTGGACAAAAAGAGCAGCTTTGGACGCACTTGACGCCCAATGACAATTTTCGTTTTTTTGGTGCGATTTACGACCTTTCAGGCAGGGAAATTGAAAAGCGTATTGGGGAGCTTGCGGATTTGTTTGAGCTTGCGGAGTTCATAAATACGCCGGTGCGGAATCTGTCGTTAGGACAAAGGATTCGCTGTGAAATTGCAGCTTCGCTGATTCACAAGCCTAAGGTATTGTTTTTGGATGAGCCAACAATCGGCCTTGATCCGGTGGTGAAGGAAAATATCCGCAGGCTGATCAAACAGATGAATAAGGAGCTTAATACGACTATTTTTCTCACCAGCCATGACATTGGAGATATTGAAAAGCTCTGTAAGCGCATTGTTATTGTAAACTCCGGTCAGATTGTGATGGATGACTCTATGGAACATTTAAAATACCATTACCTGAACAGGAAAATTGTGGAGGTAAAGCTGCAGGAAGAAGCAGTACTGCCGCCGGTGAAAGGAATCACCATATTGAAAAGAAAGGGCGGTCATATTAAGTTTGAGGTGGACACTTCGGTAATGAAGATCAATGATGCGCTCCGCAGTATTGATGCAGATTGTGTGGAGGATATTAACATATCTAATGTTCCACTGGAAAATATTATTATGGAGATATACCGGTCAAAGGGGAGAGGAGCGGATTTATGAGAAAATATGCAGTAATTTATCGCTCAGTGTTGATGGAAAATCTACAGTATATTGCCAATATTGCTATGGGATTTGTCAGCTATTTTATTATTATTTTCGTGTTTATCAACCTTTGGGGGTATATGTATGCGTCGCCTGGTGACTTGATAGCAGGATATATGAAGGAACAGATGATATGGTATGTAATGATTACGGAAATGATATGGTTCGGCGCCCGCTCGGAGACCGTAACAAGGCAGGCGGCGACGGATATCCGGGGCGGAAACATTGCATATTTAGTAAATAAGCCTTATTATTATCCTTTATATATTCTTGCAAAATATACGGGGGAATGGAGTGTACAACTGCCTATGTATGGGGCAATCACATTAGTGATTGGAATAACAATGGTGGGGCGGATTCCAAACTTTCATATGATGACGCTTTTTGCAGTAATTCCCTGTATCATATCAGGGGTGGTAATTCATGGGGTATTTAAGTTGTGCATCAGCATGTTCTCTTTCTGGATTGAGGATTCAAATCCCTTTCAGTGGCTGTATGATAAGTTAATTCTGGTAGTGGGAACGATTTTCCCCATTGAGATTTTCCCGGCAGTATTGCAGCCTGTACTTAAGCTGACGCCTATCTATACGGTCTGCTATGGACCGGCAAAGCTGGTTGTAGACTTCAGCATGGAGAAATATGTTGAAATTTTACTGGTGCAGATGCTTTATCTTACTTTTGGCTGTGGAATGATGTTTTTGATTTATAAAAAGGGAGGGAGGAAGCTGTATGTTAACGGCGGTTAAAAATCAGATACGGGTATGCGGGCTTTCTGTGAAATATAATATTATGCGGGAGATGCTCAACAAGGTTACGTTTCTGACAAATATTTTGTTTATGATGTTGAACAATGCCACATTTATCGTACAGTGGGTTATTCTGCTGCGCCTTAAGGACAATGTTGGCGGATATAAGATGGAGGAAATTATGATGCTATGGGGGCTTGCTGCGGGCACCTTTGGTTTATCCCACATTTTATTTGCCCGGGTATTTTCCCTGCCGGATCTGATCATAAACGGCAAGCTGGATGCCTACCTAGTGCAGCCTAAAAATGTTCTGCTTAGTGTAATGACTTCGGCAACTGATACTTCGGCCATTGGGGATTTTCTTTATGGAATGCTGATTATTTGTATTTTTTGTTTCAGTGTAAAGCGGTTTTTCCTGTTTCTTTTGTTTACGGTGACAGGGGCAGTGATTTTAACAGCATTTGCATTGCTGATGGGCAGTTTGTCTTTTTGGTTTGTGCGTGCAGAGATAGTTGGAAACCACATGGTGGGCAGTATGGCCAGCTTTTCAACTTACCCGGATGGAATTTTTAAGGGGGCAGTAAGGCTTTTGTTTTACAGCGTGATTCCGGTAGGCATGTCAATTTATCTTCCGGTTCATATTATGACGTCGTTTGATGTGGGAAAACTGTTTGTGGTGCTGGGGTATACGTTTTTACTTATGGGGGCGGCGGCAGCGGTATTTTACCGGGGGCTGCGGCGGTATTCTTCCAGCAGTCTGATGGCGTCAAGGATGTAATTGCCTAAAGCAGTTCATATCGGATATAATAAATAATATGGCAGGTCATTTGAAAAGGGGAAAAGACAGGCATGGTGCGAGTGATAGAAAATTTGATTTATCAGGAAAATACAGGGAAAGCAGGTATGCTGGATCTTTATCTTCCAGAAATGAAAAAGTGCAGGATGCTTCTTTTCTTTTTTCATGAAGGCAGGCTCGAAAGCGGGGATAAAACTGATGACAGAAATATATGCAGTGAGCTTGCTGCCTATGGTATAGCGGTAGTAAGCGCAAATTACCGTATGTACCCTGAGGCAGCGTATCCCCAGTATATAGAAGATGCGGCAAGAGCTGTGGCATGGAGCCTGAAGCATGTTACAGAATACATAACATACGACCAGATATTGATTGGAGGAATTTCAGCCGGAGCGTATTTATCCATGATGCTGCATTTTCAACCGGAATTTCTGGCAGAATGCGGCGTTAGTGAAAACCAGATTTCGGGATATATTTTTGATGCGGGACAGCCTACTGTTCATTATAATATTCTGAAAGAGAGGGGACAGGATCCCCGTTCCATTCGTGTTGATGAAGCGGCACCTATTTTTTACCTGGAAGGGAAAAGGACGGTTACGCAAAAACAGAGGTTTTTGATTCTTGTTTCAGATCAGGATATTGTGGGCAGGCGGGAGCAAAATGAACTGTTAATAAGGACAATGGAAACACATGGATATGAGAAATCACAGATAAATTATCAAATAATGAAGGGCTATCATCATGCAGGATATGAACACGGAAAAGATGCCAGGGGCAGGTATCCTTATGTTGAATTATTATGTAGATTCATGGAACAAATGGCGCCTTTGATGGCAGAAGATGTGTAGAATACTGTGGAACAGAGAAGTATGCGTCAGGTTATATTCCATCAAATGAGAACTTGAAAAAGATAAATGTACGAGACAAATGTGAAGAATAAATGGATGATAGGAGGGAGCAAATCCAGATGACAAATATAAAATATGAACCTGCTGACATTGCAATTTACATACAGGATAAGGGAATGGTATTGAAAGAAAAATCACTTGTGGCATTCGATGCAGTGAATTCAAAAATAATAGCTTTTGGAACGGAAGCAGAGTATATCGCAAAGGGAAATGCGGAAAATATTCTGGTGGCCTCTCCGTTGCGGCAGGGAATGATTGTCGATTATCCGGTGGCAGTTTCTTTATTTACGCATCTTTTATATAAAGCATTAGGGGAAAAAGACGTTTCGGAAGCCTGCGATTGTTCTATGTGTGCCGGATAACATAACAGAAGTAGAAAAAAGACAATAGAGGACATTATCATACAAGTTGGCGCCAGAGAACTTATGTTTATTGACTTCCCGATAGAACAATATATGAAAGAGATGCCGGAAAAACTTCCAAAAGAGTATAAGAGATTTAAAGTTATTATAGAAATTACAAAGGATAACCCAGAAACCTATATTGCAGAGGAATTTGAAAATATCCTGCAATATGCCCGGAAACAGAATATTTCCATCGAAAGAGTCGCAGAACTATTTCAGGCAGAAAAGTTTAAGATTGTATAAGGATATATTTCAGGCATCATACTTGCTGAATTAATACAAGAAAAGTGGTTAAGGTAAAAGAAAATGAAAAAAATATTAATTGTAGAAGATGATAAGGGGCTGAGAGAAGGAATTGAACTTGCATTAAAGAGGGAAGATTTTTCTTTTGTATTGTGTGAAAGTATTGCCGGGGCAAGGGATGCTCTTTCTGTAAGGGAAGGTTTTGACCTGATTCTTCTTGATCTTAATTTGCCGGACGGAAGCGGGTATGAACTGCTTAAAGAAATAAAAAATAAAGGAAATGAGCCGGTAATCATTTTAACAGCCAATGACCTTGAGATGGATGAAGTGCGGGGATTAGAGCTTGGAGCGGAGGATTATATTACCAAGCCCTTCAGCCTTATGGTGCTGCGTGCAAGGATTGATAAGGCTTTGAAAAATGCTGGAAAAGAAGAAAACCGGATTTACCGCTTTGAGGATTTTTATTTTTCTTTTGAGGATATGCAGGTGAAAAAAGGAGACGAAGAAATCATTTTAAGCAAAACCGAGTTAAAGCTTTTGCAGTTTTTGGTGGAAAATAAAAACCGGATACTTACCAGGGACAGACTGATAGACAAAATCTGGACGGAAGGTGCGGAATATGTGGACGAAAATGCATTATCCGTAACCGTAAACAGGCTGCGCAGCAAGCTACACGAAAATGGAGAAGGGCATTTACAGACAGTGTATGGGAAAGGATATGTTTGGAAGGTATAAGGGAAAAGAAAAGGGAAAGAAAATTCATATCGGCACCATGGCAAGACTTGAGAATATGCTGGATGATGCGTTGGATGGACATTTTAATGAAGGAGATTATGACGAAAGCAGATTATCAAGGCTTGAGGTAAAATGGAAACGCTTTTTATCCTCCCAGATGACTGCAAAACAAAAACTTTTGGAGGAGCAGGGCAGGATCAAAAGCCTTATTTCTGATATTTCCCATCAAACGAAAACGCCGTTATCTAATATTATGCTGTATTCCCAGCTTTTGGAGGAGAAAGAGAAAAATCCTGAGCTCGTTCCCATGATTGAAGCTATCAGGGAACAGTCGGAAAAGCTGGATTTTCTTATCCAGTCGTTGATAAAAACATCCCGCCTTGAAAATGAAGTGCTTATGCTGCAGCCAGTGCTGCAGCCTGTTGCGCCAATGCTTCGTGCAGTGGTAAGTATGATGCAGGAGGAAGCCTTAAAAAAGCAGATTAAAATTATTCTGGAAGATACAAAGGCGCAGGCTTGCTTTGACAGGAAATGGACGGAAGAGGCAGTTGGAAATCTGCTTGATAATGCTGTGAAATACAGTCCGTCTGGGAGCAGGGTACAGATAAAGGTAACTGATTACGAAATGTTTGTGGCGGTAAATGTGACAGATCAGGGAATTGGAATCATGGAAGAAGAGCAGGCAAAGATTTTTCAGCGTTTTTACAGAAGTAAGGAAACAGCGCAGACGAAAGGCGTTGGGATCGGCCTGTACCTTGCCAGGGAAATTGCGGAAAGGCAGAATGGCTACTTAAAGGTGAAGTCACAACATGGGAAAGGCAGTACCTTTTCTTTTTATATGATAAAGAATGAGAGATAATATATGTAAAAGAGATGTTAAATATGTGCCGGAATTTTTTTACGGTAAGCTGTTGCGGAAATTTATAAGATTACTTATACTGTATTTAAATAGTTATATAAAGGTTTGTTTGAAAGGGCGTATGAAATTATGTTAACAAAGTTTATGGTAAGAAATTATAGAAATTTCAGGGAGAATATATGTATAGACTTTAAAAATATTGCAGGATATCAGTTTAGTACAGATTGCATTACAGATAATGTCATTGGCAAAATACTGATCTATGGAAGAAATGCAACTGGAAAGACGAATTTGGGAAAAGCTGTTATGAATATCTGTGCTACTTTGCTTACTGGTGCAAGATATATGAATGACCGGACATTTCTCAATGTCGACTCTGTGGAAAATTCGGCAGTATTTTTCTATGAGTTTCAATTTGATGATAAGAAATTGATTTATAGATATGTTCGTTTGTCTGATACAGAGCTGCAAAGTGAGGAACTAATCATAGACGGAATCGCTATTTTCAAGTGTGATTTTGCCAATAAAGAATATAATTTTGATAATTTAAATTATATTGATGCAGATACTGTCAATATAGAAAGATATTTACAATCGTTTGAATCTGGTGAAGCAATGGACTGTCATTTAGGAACTCAATTGCCATTTCTGAGATGGATGCTTTTCAACGTGGCATTAAAGAGGGGTTCTGTATTAATTAAATTATATAGTTATGTTGAAAAAATGATTATGATTAAGACCAGTGATGCTATGATGCTTCATCCAACAAGAATGAATGAAGCATTCTTCGAATCGTTGGAAGAACCGGAAGAGCTAAAGGAGTTAGAGGATTTTATTAATGCAATGGGAATTGCGTGTAAATTGGAATTGAGGAAACTTCCGGATGGGCAGCGGGAATTATACTTTGTTCATGAAAAGTTAGTGCCCTTTTTTGAAAATGCATCCAGCGGCACATTGGCTTTGATTAACCTGTATCACAGAGTTGTATCCAGAATAACAGATGCTTCCTTTTTGTATTTGGATGAGTTTGATGCATTTTATCATTATGAAATGGCAGAAAAAGTGATTAAATTTTTTAAAAGAAGATATCCAAAATGCCAGATGATTATGACTTCACATAATACAAATTTAATGACGAACAGGTTGATGCGTCCGGATTGCCTTTTTATCCTGTCAAGAGCAGGCACGTTGACCTCGCTTTGTAATGCAACAAAGAGAGAGCTAAGAGAAGGGCACAATTTGGAAAAAATGTATGTCAGCGGAGAATTTGAGAAATATGAATGATTATATTGGTGAAAAAAGAAAACGAAGTCAAAATCTGTTAATTGTGGAAGGAAATCACGAAAAAAATAAATTATTTTGGCTGCTTTTTGCCTGCTTTCCCGAAATTGATATTCATATGGATGACATTTGGATTTATGGAACTAACATCTATCTGCTTTACGATGATATTGAGAAAGAATATGGCGACGGGTGGGCAGAATCTGGTGATGATATTGATTTGCCTTTTGTAATAAGTAAGAAGCGGTATCCGGATAATCTTCGATATAAAATTGATTTTACCAACATTATTATAGTGTTTGATTATGAGCGCCATGATGCAAACTTTTCAGAAGAGAAGATTCTTAAGATGCAGAAGTATTTTACTGATGCAGCAGATATGGGAAAATTGTATATAAATTATCCTATGATAGAGTCGTATCAACATTTGCAGACTTTGCCAGATGCTGGTTATGGTGAGCGGAAAATTTAGTATCACTACAACCGGGGAAAGAATATAAAGCTTTGGTAAGGGCTGAAACAATGATTGCAAAATATATTGAATATCCTCATAAAATTGAAGATTTATTGAAGGAACGTTATGGAATTACTGACGTGGAGAAGAGAAATAAATGCTGCAATATGATTTTGGATATTTCTGAAGAAAATAAATTAAATGATAAAATTCAAAACATATTGTGCCAGATGATAAAAGACGTCAGTTTAGAAACAGCAAAGTATCAGATTAAAGATATGATTATGCAATTGGGATATGCACATAATGGACAAACGTATTGGGAATGCATGAGGAAAATTTTCAGCCAGATTATTTGTCATAATATTCGTAAAGCAAATAGGATTCAAAATGATCAGTATCTAATAGAAGAAGACAGATATAAGCAATGCTTCGAAGCGCTGGATTTAACAAAAATTTTAGAGATGCAAAATGAAACTAGCCATAATATTAATACAGGATTTATATGGGTATTGAATACTTGTGTATTTTTTGTGGCAGAGTACAATTTTGCACTTGTGAAAGAATGATTTATATTATTTTTCTTATGGAAATTACTAAATCATAATCGGGAAATATGCCTGTGGAACGGATAAGGAGAAGGAAGGGAGGAACGCATAATGAGTAATCTGTTGGAATTTGCAGACAGAGAAGAATTTAGAAAATGGCTCTGTGAGAATTGCCTGTCAAATGCCGGTGTCTGGCTTTTATTTGGCAAGGCTGGCGGACCGAAAACAATAAAAGCAGGAGAAGCCCTTGAAGAGGCGCTCTGTTTTGGATGGATTGATGGACAGATGCAAAGTATTGACGATAAAACTTATAAGAAATATTTTTCCATGCGCAGGGAGAATAGCAAGTGGTCAGAGAAAAATAAGGCATTGGCAGAAAGTCTGGAAGAGCGGGGGCTGATGACTGATTTTGGCAGAACGAAAATAGAGGAAGCCAAAAAAAACGGGCAGTGGTATGCCAGGCAGCCGGCGGCGGTTACAGAGGAACAAATTGCTCAGCTTTCCGCACTGCTGGAAGGATATGAGCCTGCCTGTACAAATTTTCAGGCAATGTCCCTGTCAGTAAAGAAAACCTATACGCGGGCATATTTTGATGCAAAGACGGATGCAGGACGGGAAAAGCGAATTGCCTGGATGGTGGACAGGCTTAATAAAAATTTAAAACCTATGTAACTGCATTCTTTCAAAAGTGTTAGAATTCGGAAAGAAGGCAGAAAGACTTACCTGTTATAGTAAATAATAGATAAAAAATTTATATATAACTTTGTACCTGGGGATGAAGATGTACAGGTACAGGAAGGGTAGGTTATTTTAGATGATTATTTTGGAAACAAAAGGACTGAAAAAGCATTATGGGCAGGATGAAAGTCTTGTGAAAGCTTTGGATAACGTGAATCTTAAGGTGGAGCAGGGTGAGTTTGTTTCAATTGTGGGAACAAGCGGAAGCGGTAAATCAACACTGCTCCATATGCTGGGGGGATTAGATTATCCCACCGAAGGTAATGTATTTGTGGATGGCAAAGATATTTCCACATTAAAGGAGGAGGCGCTTGCAATTTTCCGGCGCAGGAAAATTGGCTTTATATTTCAAAGCTATAACCTTGTTCCGGTTTTAAATGTTTATGAAAATATTGTGTTCCCCATTCAGCTTGATGGGAACTGGATTGATCAGGACTATATCAGCCGGATCATAAAGACATTGGGACTGGAAAATAAGATAAATTCTCTTCCTTCCCAGCTATCAGGTGGACAGCAGCAGCGGGTTGCCATTGCAAGAGCGCTGGCGGCAAAGCCAGCCATTATCCTGGCAGATGAGCCTACCGGAAATCTGGACACTGCCACCAGCCAGGACGTACTGGGACTTTTAAAGGTGACAGCAAAAAAGTTTGAACAGACCATTGTAATGATTACTCATAATGAGGAGATTGCCCAGCTTGCCGACAGGATTGTCAGAATTGAGGATGGAAAGATTGTGACAGAGGGAGGCCGGGTATGAGGAACGTTTCTAATAAAAAAATTATCCGGGTTCTTTCCATAAGGACCATGAAGGAAAAGCGGTGGAAAAATCTGATTGCAGTGCTGGCTATTACCCTTACAACAGTGCTTTTTACTGCGCTGTTTACAGCAGGCAGTTCTATGATGAGCTCCCTGCAGGAGGCAACCATGCGGCAGGTAGGAACAAGCGCCCATGGAGGCTATAAATATTTGTCTGTGGAAGAATATGAAAGAGTGAAGGAAGCCGGTGGTTATCAGGATATCAGCTATGATATTATGGCCGGATTTGGAAGTAATCCTGAATTAAATGGAATTCAGACAGAGGTGCGCTTTAGCCAGGAGCAGCAGGCGAAGTGGAGCTTTAGTTATCCGGAAGAAGGAAAAATGCCGGAAAAAAGAAATGAATGTGCAGCCAGTTCCAAAGTCCTTGAAGCTCTTGGAGTTCCCCTTCGGGTAGGTGAAAAGGTAGCGATTACCATATCCAGTTGTGATGGGGAAGGAAATGAGGTTATTTTTGAGGAGGAATTTACCCTAAGCGGATTCTGGTATTCCAATGATGCTTCCAGGGCACAGGAATTTTGGATATCCAGAGAATGGCTGGATGAAAATATTGATCTTTTATCAGTCAATTATTATCAGCGCATGAAAGAAAAAGGGCTTTATCAGCCAATTGGCTGTGTGCAGGCAGGAATTTACTTTGACTCTTCTTTTGACATTGAATCCCAAATGGAGGAGCTTACCAGACGGGCAGGATTTACTGAGGATGAAATTGGAATCAGTGTGAACTGGGGCTATGGTACGGCCAGAGTGGATGGCTTTACGATGCTTTTGGGCATAGGGCTGCTGTTTCTTATTATTTTGTCAGGATATTTGATTATCTACAATATTTTTTACATTAATGTTACCATTGATATCCGTTATTATGGACTTTTAAAAACCATAGGCGCTACCGGCAGACAGCTTCGGAGTATGGTGCGCACACAAGCACTTATGCTTTCGGCAGCAGGAATCCCTATTGGGCTTTTGACCGGGTGGTTTGTGGGCAGGGGAGTGATGCCTGCGGTTTATCGTGCAACGGTTACTGACGGTGTTACCAACATATCTTTGAACCCCTGGATTTTTATTGGCGCAGCGCTGTTTTCGCTGGCAGTGGTATATATAAGCTGCATCAAGCCCTGCCATCTGGCAACAAAGGTGTCGCCTATAGAGGCAGTACGCTTCGTGGAAAGCATTACTTATAAGAAGAAAGAGAAAAAGGTATCGAAGATTTCCATGTTCCATATGGCAGCAGCCAATATGGGAAGAAATAAAAAGAAAGTGGCTGCAGTGATTGCATCTTTATCCTTAAGTCTTATTCTGTTAAATGCCACTTACGCAATGGTAAAAGGATTTTCCTTTGATGAGTATGTGAAAGATTATCTGCTTAGTGATATGCAGGTTACTCACTATACTATGCTGGATTTGTCAGGAAACTGGCAGAACTGTGAGGCAGTGACGCCGGAAGCAGTTTCAGCCATAGAAAAAATTCCCGGTGTGGACAAGGTACAGATTATAGAAAGTAAGGCGGGGATGGCAGGAATCGGGGAGGAAACAATTGAGCGGTTTTTCAGTTATTTTGAGACACAAATGCAGGGACGTATGGGCGTGGAAGAAATGCTTGGAGGAGTGAAGGAAAGCGGAGAAATACCTGAAAAAGCATTTCACATTGCAGAAGATCTGTATGCAAGCCTGGAAAACTGGGAGGGAACTTTTGATCGGGAAAAATTTGAGCAGGGAGGAACTGCAGTTTTACTGGTGGATATTTTTTCCAAAAATTGGGCTTCAATAGGAGATAAACTGACGTTGAAGGGAGAAGGAACGAAACCAGATAAAGAGGTGGAGATTGTAGCTTCGGCGCAGCTGCCTTATTCCATTGGCACACGCGGCGTTACCTTGGGAGGAATCAGCCTGCTTTTATGTGAAAAAGATTTTAAGGAACTTTATAACCCAGAGGGTGCATTACATGCCTGCATTGATGTGGAGGAAGAAAAAGAGGAACAGGTGATTGCCCAGATTGAAAAATTATTGGAAACAGATTATCCGGAGCTTGTATTAAGTACTAAGAAAACTCTGCGAAAAGAGTTTGAGGCGGAAAGCGGCCTGTTTGGTGTTATAGGCGGCCTTCTTGGATTGATTCTTGGGCTGATCGGCGTGCTGAATCTGATCAATGCCATGATAACGGGTATTCTTACAAGAAAACAAGAGTTTGCCATGATGCAGGCGGTAGGAATGACTGGAAAGCAGCTTAAGCAGATGCTGATAATGGAAGGAATTTTGTATGGAGCATGGACACTGGGAATTACTGTAACCTTTGGAAATGTGGTCAGCTATGGCCTGGTTTATTTATTAGGAAAAAATATGTCATATTTTATATGGGAATTTCATGCACTTCCGCTGGTAATAAGCATTCCTGTTATCGGGCTGCTCTCCATTATCCTTCCGGTGAGCTGCTACCATGTATTGTGCAAAAAGAGTATTATTGAACGTCTGCGTTTGGCGGAAGTGTAAAATATATTTCCCTTGTAGCTGCCTGCCTGGTATGTTACAAGGGAAAATTTGCATATATATTTCCCTTAACTAGTTCACACAGATCTTTTACAATATGTTATAATTTTACTTGTGGAGGTGACGGATATGTGTTTTGTATGTGATAGGATTGAAATGATAAAGAATGGTGCAAATCCTTATTTTGTAAAAGAACTGGAGACCGGTTATGTTGTTATTGGAGACCATCAGCATTTTTATGGTTACACCCTTTTTCTTTATAAAGATCATGGTGACAAAACGGAATTATTTCATCTTGACAAAGCGGAAAGATTAAAGTTTCTTGAGGAAATGTCAATCGTTGCAGAAGCTGTTTCCAAAGCTTTTGCTCCCGAAAAAATAAATTATGAATTGCTTGGAAATGGAGATGTACACCTTCACTGGCATCTTTATCCCAGAGTGAGCGGAGATATAGGCAGATATGGAAATAATGGGAAAGGTCCAGTCTGGTGCTATCCTATGGAAAAGATATATTGTGATGACAACCGCCCAGATAAAAGCCAATTAGCAGAAATGAAGCAAAGGCTGCTTTTTGAACTAAATAAACTATTGTAAGCAGTCTTAATTAAAAAGGATAATGGTACAAAAATGGCTAAAAATAAAGAAGTAAAAACCAATGCAATGCGCATTTTGGAAAAGGAAAAGATACCTTTTACCTGCCATACGTATGAATGTGAAGAATTTACCGATGGCCTGAAGATTGCTGACATGCTTTCTCTTCCGCATGAAAAGGTATACAAAACCTTAGTAACAGTAGGAAACAGTAAAAATTATTTTGTATTTGTGATTCCTGTTGCACAGGAACTGGATTTAAAAAAAGCGGCAAAGGCGGTGGGAGAAAAATCCATATCCATGATTCCTGTAAAGGATATCAATCAGGTGACCGGATATATCAGAGGCGGCTGCACTGCCATTGGCATGAAAAAGCAATATGTGACCAGACTGGATGAGTCAGCAAAAGATAAAGATATAATTTTTGTCAGCGGAGGCAGGATTGGTTCACAAATTGAATTGGAACCGGGGGATCTGCTTAAAGCCTGCAAAGGAGAATATGCAGATCTTATTATGTGAAAGGCATGGGTTAATATGATACACACATCAAAACAGGAGAAAGATCAAAGAAAGCTGGAAAAGAAAAAGGCAAAACAGAAAATAAAAAGAAGAAAGCGTATGAATGCCAGAATTGACAGGATGATATCTTTGCTTGCGGTGCTGGTATGTGTTGTTTTTTCTGTGATGGAAGTGATAGAAAACAGAGAAAATAAGAAATAATTTTTAATTTATATATACACAATTTATAGTTTCAGGAAAGGAAGCTGCAAAAATGAACAAAAGTATTATAGAATACGAAACAGTGGAATTAGACGATAATGACAATGGTGTCATAATCATTGACCAAACCAGACTACCCGGAAAAACAGAAATAATAAGACTCCATACGGCCCAGGAGATCTGGGACGCCATTTATCTGCTAAAAGTGCGCGGTGCGCCTGCCATTGGAGTGGCAGCGGCGATGGGAATTTATATCCTGGCCAAAGAAATTGCCGGGCAGCAGATAGAGAAGGTGGATTTTGACAGCTTTTATGAGAAATTTAAGGCACAGAAGGACTATCTTAATTCTGCAAGGCCTACCGCAGTCAATCTTTCCTGGGCACTAAACAGAATGGAACAGGTATGCATAAAGGCATATGAAGAGGGAAAAGCAGTATCTGAAATTATTGAGATTCTTGGCAGGGAAGCAAGAGAAATCAAGGAGGAAGATATTCGTGTCTGCAAGGCGATTGGTGAAAACGGTCTGTCTTTGGTAAAACCCGGGGATGGCATATTAACCCATTGCAATGCAGGGCAGCTTGCAACCTGCAAATATGGGACAGCCACAGCGCCTATTTATTTAGGACAGGAGAGAGGGTATCATTTCCGGGTATTTGCGGATGAAACCAGACCGCTTTTGCAGGGGGCGAGGCTGACTGCATATGAGCTTCAAAGCGCCGGAGTGGATGTAACATTGATTTGTGATAATATGTCTGCCATGGTTATGAAAAATGGCTGGGTTAACGCAGTATTTGTAGGATGTGACCGGGTAGCAGCCAATGGAGATACAGCCAATAAGATCGGAACCTCTGTGGTGGCAGCAGTGGCAAAACGGTATGGAGTGCCTTTTTACGTATGTGCGCCTATGTCTACTATTGATTTTAACACCCCTACCGGTACAGAAATTGAGATTGAACAAAGGCCGGCGGAGGAAGTGACACAAATGTGGTATAAGGAACCTATGGCGCCGGAGGGCATAAAGGTGTTTAATCCTGCCTTTGATGTGACAGACAACGAACTGATTACAGCGATTGTGACAGAACACGGGATTGCCAGAGCGCCTTTTAAGGAATCCCTTGAGAAAATGAGAACAAATGCAAAATAGGATGATAGTAAAAGCAGGCAGCCGAAAGCAAAATTGAAAAAGGAGTTACTATGGATCTGGCGGTATTATCAGATATTCATGGAAATTATATAGCCCTTTCAAGGTGCGTTGAGTATGCATTGGATCAGGGAATTACAACCTTTCTTTTTCTGGGGGATTACTTAGGGGAACTGGCTTATCCCGAAAATACAATGAAAATCATATACCAGATGAAGGAACAGTATCAATGTTATTTTATTAAGGGGAATAAGGAGGACTACTGGCTGAATCATCGCGCCGACGGCGGTCAGGGATGGAAAGAATGTGATTCCACGACAGGTTCCCTGCTTTACACATACAGCCATTTAACACATAAGGATTTTGCATTTTATGAGAGCCTTCCCATGAAGCGGGAACTGATTTTTTCGGAGATGCCGCCTGTGACGATCTGTCATGGTTCTCCTGAAAAAATAAATGATAATATGTTTGCTGACCGGAAGGAAACCTATGAAATTATAGAAAGAGAGAAAAATTTACTTCTTTTGTGCGGACACACTCATGTGCAGGATAAAATAGAGTATAAGGGAAAAACTGCACTTAATCCGGGTTCTGTGGGAGTACCCTTATTTAGCGGCGGCAAATCCCAGTTTATGATTCTGCATGAGATGGAAAAGAAGTGGAAAGAGGAATTTATCAGTCTTTCCTATGATGTGGAAAAAGTAATATATGAACTGCATGAATGCGGACTGGATGTGAAAGCGCCCTGTTGGTGTAAGGTTACGGAACATCTGCTTCGAAATGGAAGCATCTGCCATGCCCAGGTACTTTCAAGGGCAATGGAGCTGTGCAAAGAGGAAAAAGGGTTCTGCAACTGGCCTGATATTCCGGAAAAATGCTGGGAAAAGGCAGTTAAGGAATTGTTATAATCAAAATCCCATTGCTTTTAATTCCGATACGATTTCCACATAGGCTTCGATTACATCAAATCCTTTATAATCCTCTCGTTTTAAATCAATCATGTCGCCATGAGAGATACCCCGTCTTCCTGTGCTGATAAAGGTTTTTTTAAAATCACCCCATTTTGCGGATTCTGCGGTGACAAGACCGTCATTTTTAGGTGCACCTGCCAGATACATTAATAAATTTGGAATGCTTAACAGGTTGTCACCTAAGGTGTGCTTTACAATAGAAGCATAGCTTTGATAGTAAACTTTAGGAGAGTCAGGGTATTTTTCATTAAAATCCTGACAAAATTCGGAGGAAAGCTGTTTGCTGGCATGGTAACAGTCAGGATGCCGGTCTCCCATCCGGCGGTAGGTTAAGTCAAACAGGGAGGAAACTATCCGATAGATACCATCCGGAAGTTTATTTAAAATGTTTAAAAGTTCGGAACCTCTGTGGGGAGTGGATATGGTGGTCAAAGATGCCACCTGATCCTCCATATGAAGGCCGCTGATCAGATAGCGGGCGTCCAGGCCGCCCTTGGAATGGGCAATGATATTTACCTTATCACAATGATTTTCTTCCAGTACTTTATGGATGGTTTCTTTGATGATTTGGGCATTATTTTCAATAGTACCCCATGCCTCCTGATGACCGTAGTACACAATAGCGCCATTTCGTACAAGTTCTTTGGGAATACGTCCCCAGTAGTTAAAATACTGAAGATCCCGAAAACCGATTCCGTGAAGCATAACAATAGGATATCTGGAAGCACAGAGCATAGCGCCATCCCGCTGCTTTTGGTTTTCAAAGCGGCAGCATTCCGCATCATATTCAATCTTTGCTTTTCTGCACAGGTATTTTAGAGGGAGCAGATGAAGAATGGGAATCAGTACCCAGCAGAAAAAAAGCACTCTTTTCCACACGCCGAGACTGCGGCAGGTGGACAAAATACGGATGCTTCCATTTAAAATTAGATAGTAGAAAAAAAGAAAAGTCAAAAGTCCGTCAATTGAAAGGGGCCATAAAATATTCCCGCTAATGTGGGAAAGAGGGTAAAGGTACAGCCTGAAAAGATACAAAAAAGGCTGTGCTAAAATGCCCCAAAAGCAAAGCCTTATTATTTTCCTGCCCCCATCCATAATTTTAAGGCGCGGAGGGAGTGCTTCCCGGTCTGAGGCATTAGAATGGGAAGCCTTATTTTTTCCGAAGGGCATGAAATGTAAAAGGCACAAAACTCCAAAATAAAGACAAAGAAGCAGAATGCTTGTTAAGGTATTGACAATGTGTATGTATTGGTAGGAAGCAGAACCGTATAAGTGAAAGAAAAAATCAAAAATAAGGTCATGCTTCCATTTCATTAATAGGTAAATATGCGGCAGAAAAATCATGACTACAACCCCAGTACTTCTTCAACAACCTCGACACCGCATTTGATGCAGTCCGGGCAGGAGCAGAGAACTTTTCCTGTTTCAATGCCCTTTAGTTCTTTGCATACGGTGCTTCCTGTTTTTTCCTGAAACCGCTTTACCATTTCTCTGGAAAGTTTATAAGTAGCTGCTTTGGTGGCAGGATCACTTAGATTTCCGTCGCTGTTTTTAAAACCTGCCAGCATAACCCCTGCTGACAGTGCGCCACAGGTTCCCTCCATGCCGCCCATGCCAAGGCCGAAAGCTTCGCCTGCTTTAAATAAAGTTTCCTTATCAATTCCTGTTTCGTCGGCAAAACTGCAGACTACCGCCTGACAGCAATTATATTTTTGATCATGATAAGAGATGGCAAGTTCTTTTTTGTCCATAACAATCTTCTCCTTAAATGTATTTGTCTTATTTTATCACAAATTCCATTTTATTTCGAGAAATTTCTAAATCTGTCTGCGGCAGGGCAGGTTTTAAATAACCAGGGGAATGAACAAAAAAAGTCAAATTATCACATGAATGGCAATACCGCAAAAAATCAGTCAAAGATATAATGAAACTAGTATATAATCCGTGTACCCAAGAAGGAGGAGGTATTTAAAAATGCAATACGGACATTTTGATGACGACAGGAGAGAGTATGTAATTGACCGGGTGGATCTGCCTACATCCTGGACAAACTATCTGGGAGTAGAAAATACATGTGTGGTAGTAAACCATACGGCAGGCGGATATATGTTTTATAAAACACCGGAATATCATAGAGTTACCAGATTTCGCGGAAATGCAGTGCCTATGGATCGTCCCGGACACTATGTATATCTTAGGGACGCAGATAGCAAAGATTATTGGAGTATTTCGTGGCAGCCGGTAGGAAAGCCTTTGGATCAGGCAAAGTATACCTGCAGGCATGGCCTTTCTTACACTGTTTATGAATGTGATTATAGTAAGATAAAAGCAAGCCAGACACTTTCCGTACCCATTGGGGATAATCTGGAATTGTGGGATGTGAAGATTAAAAATGAAGACCAGGTGCCCAGGAGGCTGCAGGTATTTTCTTATTGTGAATTTTCTTTCCACCACATTATGATTGATAATCAGAATTTCCAGATGAGCTTATACTGCGCGGGAAGCAGCTATGAGGAGGGAATCATTGAACATGACCTGTTTTATGAAGAGTTTGGATATCAGTATTTTACCATGAGTGAGACGCCGGATGGCTTTGACTGCTTAAGGGATAAGTTTTTAGGCCTCTACCATACGGAAGACAATCCACAGGCTGTGATCAACGGAAAATGCAGCGGTTCCTTTGAAAAAGGAAACAATCACTGCGGTTCTTTGCAGAAGGACATTGTGCTGCAGCCCGGTGAAGAAAAGAGGATTGTATTTATTCTGGGTGAAGGAAACCGGGAAGCCGGAAAAAAGGCAAGGGAAAAATACAGCGATTTTAAGGCAGTAGATGGCGTTTATGAAAGTCTGCGTGATTATTGGAACAAAAAGATAGAAAAGCTCCAAATCCATACACCCAATCAGGGAATGAATACTTTGATCAATACATGGACTTTATATCAGGCAGAAATCAATGTTATGTTTTCAAGATTTGCGTCCTTTATCGAAGTGGGAGGAAGAACCGGACTTGGCTACCGTGATACAGCACAGGATGCCATGACGATTCCTCACTCCAATCCTGAAAAATGCCGCCAGAGGATTGTAGAACTTTTGCGCGGCCTGGTGTCAGCAGGTTATGGACTGCATTTGTTCCAGCCTGAGTGGTTTGAACCAGATACGGAGGTGAAGCCTTTTAAATCGCCTACCGTAGTTCCTGAATTTGATAAGAGTAATATGATTCATGGTCTTAAGGACGCATGTTCAGATGATGCACTATGGCTGGTTTCCTCCATTGTGGAATTTGTAAAGGAAACAGGAGATATGGATTTCCTTGATCAGGTAATTACTTATGCAGATGGCGGGGAAGGCACTGTTTATGAGCATATGACCAGGATTCTTGATTTTTCCAATGAACAGGTAGGACAGACAGGAATCTGCAAAGGCCTTCGGGCTGACTGGAATGACTGCCTTAACTTAGGCGGCGGTGAAAGCGCTATGGTTTCTTTTCTGCACTACTGGGCATTACAGAATTTCCTGCAGATCGCGGTATATCTTGGAAGAAAAGAGGATGTGCAGAAGTACACTGCTATGGCGGATAAGGTAAAGAAGGTCTGCGATGAGCAGCTTTGGGATAAAGAATGGTTTATCAGAGGCATCACAAAGAATGGAAAGAAAATCGGTACTTCGGAAGATAAAGAGGGCAAGGTTCATTTAGAGTCCAATGCATGGGCGGTTTTATCCGGCGCAGCTTCCAGGGAAAAGGGATTGAAGGCAATGGACAGCGTAAAGGAATATTTGTTTACCCCTTATGGAATTATGCTGAATGCACCTTCCTATACGGTGCCGGATGATGACATTGGATTTGTTACAAGGGTTTATCCGGGCGTAAAAGAAAACGGAGCAATTTTCTCCCATCCCAATCCCTGGGCATGGGCGGCAGAGTGCGAGCTGGGAAGAGGCGACAGGGCAATGGAACTTTACAATGCACTGTGTCCTTACAACCAAAATGATATGATAGAGATTCGTGAGGCAGAGCCTTATTCTTACTGTCAATTTGTTATGGGAAAAGACCACACTGCGTTTGGACGTGCAAGACATCCTTTTATGACAGGAACTGGCGGATGGGCATACTTTAGCGCTACCCGTTACATATTGGGAATTAAGCCTCAATTGGATCATCTTGAGATTAACCCATGTATTCCGGCTGACTGGAAGGGCTTTAAAGCGCAGAGAGTGTGGCGTGGAGCAACATTCCGGATTCAGGTTGAAAATCCTGATGGTGTGATGAAAGGTATTAAGGAAATATGGCTTGATGGTGAAAAGGTTGAAGAAATACCTGTAATGGAAAGTGGTACGGAGCATCAGGTAAAAATAATCATGGGAAACGGAGGGAATTAAAGTGATCAAATTTGGTACAGGTGGCTGGAGAGCGGTAATTGGAGATGAATTTACCAAAGAAAACATACAGATATTAGCCAAGGCATTGGTTGATAAAATGCGTGTGGAAGGAGTTGCGGATAAGGGAATTGTACTTGGCTATGACAGAAGATTTCTTTCAAAAGAGGCCATGCAGTGGGCAGGACAGGTATTTGCAAAGGAAGGGATTACTGCCTACCTGATCAATAAGTCGGCACCTACACCCTTAGTTATGTTTTATGTAATGAAACATGAATTTCCTTATGGAATGATGATTACGGCAAGTCATAATCCGGCAATATATAATGGAATTAAGGTGTTTACGGCCGGAGGACGTGACGCAGATGAAAAGCAGACGGAAGATATTGAAAACTATATTAAGGACGTTACAGATATTCCTACGGAAGAAATGGATTATGAAGAAGCTCTGGAAAAGGGGCTGATTAAGGAAATCTATCCTTTAAATGAGTATCTTGATAATATTATTGCGGCAGTAAATATGGAAAAAATCAGGGAAGCCGGACTTAAGGTGGCATTAGATCCCATGTATGGAGTAAGCGAAACTTCCTTAAAGACGATCCTGCTTACTGCAAGGTGTGATGTGGAAACCATTCATGAGAGACATGACACTTTATTTGGCGGAAAGCTGCCGGCGCCTACTGCATCTACTCTTCGGACGCTTCAAAATTATGTGATTGATAAAAAATGTGATATCGGCGTGGCTACGGACGGAGATGCGGACAGAATCGGCGTGATTGATGATACGGGAAGATTTTTACATCCCAATGATATTTTAGTACTGCTTTATTATTATCTTGTGAAGTATAAAGGCTGGCAGGGACCTGTTGTCCGCAATATCTGTACCACACATATGCTGGATAAAGTGGCGGAAAATTTTGGAGAAAAGTGTTATGAGGTACCCGTAGGGTTTAAACATATTTCTGCAAAAATGTATGCCACAAACGCGGTGATCGGCGGTGAGTCCTCAGGCGGTCTTACGGTACGGGGGCATATCAAAGGGAAAGACGGCATTTATGCAGCCGCTCTTTTGGTGGAAATGATTGCGGTTACAGGAAAGAAACTTTCAGAAATCTTTAATGATATTGAAGCTGAATGCGGCAAAATTTATATGGAAGAGAGAGATTATAAATTTAATCAGGAAAAGAAAGACCGCATTAAAAAAGTACTTTTGGAGGATAAGAAGCTGCCCGAACTTCCTTTCAAAATAGACAGATTCTCTTATTTAGACGGCAGTAAAGTTTACTTTGAAAACGGTGGATGGGTGACATGCAGATTTTCCGGCACCGAACCGCTTCTTCGAATTTTCTGTGAAATGCCGGAGGCTGCCCAGGCGGTAGAGGTCTGCAGGATTTACGAAGAATTTTTAGGCTTGTAAGAAATAGCAGGAGGAAAGTAGCAGGATAGGATTGCGAACAACAATTCTTTCCTGCTATACTTATAATATAAGGAAAATATAAAATGAGAAAGGGCATGTTTATGGAGAGAATTAAAAAAAGGAAAGAACTGCGGTGGAGCATGGTGCTTATGCTGTTGACGTGCTGGTTTTTACCGCTTTTGTTAACTTTTTTTATCATTTTCTTTTTTATATCGGACAGAATGAATAACCAGCTTGAGGATACGATTGTAACTTCGGCTGATAAAGCCATTGAAATCAGCCGGATTCGTTTAAGTGAGGCGATAGAAGCTTCTAAAGAGTCCTCATACCTGACGCAGATCAAAGACAGTTATGCAGCATACTTAATTGATGGAGACAGACGGAAGCTGGACCGGGAGGTCAGTCAGTTTATCCGGCAGCAATATACTTATAACCAAAGTTTTGACATGACGCTGTTATATTTTGTAGATGATCCTGATAATTATTACACTGCTTACAGGGGGACCAATACTTATGCAAATGTAACCGCATTTAATACCTATGCAAAAGAAAAAATCGCCCACATAAGCAAGGAACTTGATACAGGAATTGCGTTTGTCAATATTAACGACAGAATCTATATGATAAGAAATATTGTAGACAGCACATTTCAAACATTTGCAGTCATTATTATGGAATTAAATGTGGGAAATATGTTTGAAAGCCTTGAGGGAATATGGGGATGGAGCGAGGGTGATGTTTTTATTGACGGAACTTCTATTTTTCATGTTTATGATGAAGATCCCTGTAAAGATCTGATCAGGGAAAGGTATATGGAACGGTCAGTTTACTATCATGGCAGAAATGGGGCATATGTTTATAAGAGGCTTGAAATTGGAAGACACCGGGTGGCTTTTGCGATAGCCCTTGATGAGTCGGCAATTATGGATGAGACCATAATAGTAAAATATTTTCTTGGGATGTTGATTGTATTCATGGTGCCTTTGATTGTCATAATTTTTGTATTTTTCCATCAAAGGGTTAACGAGCCTATTAATTCATTAAGAATGGCATACCGGGAGATCGAAAAGGAAAATTACGGGTATCATGTTGAGGCAATTGCCCAGCATGAGGAGCTGGCAGACTTGGGAAAAGCATTTAATGCCATGTCTGACAAGTTGAAATATCAGTTTGAAAAAATCTATTTGGAAGAACTGGCTTTAAGGGATGCCAATATTATGGCGCTGCAATCTCAGATCAATCCCCACTTTCTGAACAATACCCTGGAGATCATTAACTGGGAAGTGAGAATGGCAGGAAACTATAAAGTAAGTGCAATGATAGAAGCTCTCTCCACAATGATGGAGGCTACCATGAACCGGAAGAGCGAGCAGCTGATTCCCCTTTCTGAGGAGATGGGGTATGCAGATGCATATTTATATATTATGTCCCAGCGTTTTGGTGAAATGCTTGAGGTGACTAAAGAAATTGACGAGAGGTACTTATATGTCCGTGTGCCAAGGCTGATTATACAGCCTATTTTGGAAAATGCCATAGAGCACGGGCTGAATTTCCGTAAGCAGGGAAAACTGAAGATATCCATATTTGCAAGGGAGGATAAACTTTTCATTGAAATAGTAAATAATGGGATACTGACAGAGAAAGACAAACGAAAGATAGAGGAGCTTTTGAACACTGATACAAAAGAACTTCATTCCGTGAGCCTTGGTATTCGCAATGTTAACAAGAGAATTAAAATGATTTGCGGCCCAGATTGCGGACTTACCATCAAAAGTAACAATGAAAACCATACAGTCAGCACAATTATAGTCAAAATAGACAATTTAGAAAGACAATAAAAGACAAATAACCACAACTCTAGTCATTAACCTTAAGCCCTAAATATTATATGATAGGTACAGATGAAACACACACATACATCTCAAACCAAATTATAAGGGAGGAACAAAAGGTATGAAGAAAAGAGTTTTAGCACTCGTTTTAGCATCTGCTATGGTATTTTCTCTGGCAGCATGTGGAAGCAAAGAAACCGGTAGTGATCAGCCGGCAGAAGAAACAACACAGGAAGAAGCACCGGCAGAGGCAGCAGCACCTGAGGAAGAAGCACCGGCAGAGCCTAATCCTGTTGAACTGAACGTAACAACAACATTCGCAGGTGAAGATGGAAACGCACAGAACTTCAAAGCAGCAGTTGAAGCATGGTGTGCAGAAACAGGCAACACAGTAGCAGATACTTCAGCTACATCTGATGAAACATTTAAGACAAGAGTTATCACCGACTTTGAGACAGGTTCCGAACCGGACGTATTATTCTTCTTCAACGGAGCAGACGCTAACAGCTTTATCGAAGCTGGCAAGGTGGTTTCCATTGACGATATCCGCGCAGAGTATCCTGACTATGCGGGCAATATGAATGATGATCTGATCGTAGATTCTTTAGTAGATGGCAAGAAGTATGCAGTGCCTGTAAATGGATTCTGGGAAGCAATGTTTGTTAACACAGAAGTTCTTGATGCGGCAGGCGTTTCAATGCCTGGTACAGACTACACATGGGATATGTTCCTTGCAGACTGCCAGAAGATCAAAGATGCAGGTTATGCACCTATTGCATGTGCACTTGGCAACATTCCTCATTACTGGTGGGAATTTGCAATCTTTAATCACACCTCACCAGCAACTCATTTAACAGTTCCTGAATCTGTAGACAGTGATCAGGGACAGGCGTGGGTAGCAGGTATGGAAGATATCAAGGCTTTATATGAAGCTGGATATTTCCCGGACAACACATTATCAGCAACTGATGATGAAACATTTGCAATGTTCATGGACGGAAAAGCAGCATTCCTGATTGATGGTTCCTGGAAAGTTGGCGGTATCGTAAGCGCCTGCCAGTCTGATCCTGAAGATGCATCTACCCTTGATGCAGAGAAACTTGCAAAATTTGATGTAACTTATGTACCCGGACAGGGCGACAGAAAAGCAACTGATTTAGTTGGCGGTCTTTCAATGGGTTACTATATCACAACCAAGGCTTGGGAAGATCCCGACAAGAGAGCAGCAGCAGTCAGCTTTGTATCTTATATGACTTCTGATGAAGTAGTGCCTGTCTTTGCACAGCACACAGCATCCGGACTTAAAAATGCACCTGCAGTTGATGAATCCGTATTTAATCCTTTACAGGTTAAGGCTATGGCTATGATGTCCGGTGCAACTTCCTTAACAGGAGCAGTACAGGATATTTTCCAGGGGGATTGCAGAGTATCTACATTCGATGGAATGCCTGAAATCGTAACTGGAAGAGTTTCAGCAGTTGATGCGGTAGCAGAAGGTCTTGAAGCATACCAGAACGCACAGTAATAAAAAAGTAATATTTAAACTAAACGGGCCGGAGGTCAAAAATCTCTGGCCCTATTTATCAAAGAGAGGTAACTACTATGGGTGCAAATATATATAAGAATAAAAAACCTTTGGTTATTTTCCTGCTTCCGGCATTCCTTTTTATGTTGGTGTATCTGTTTTATCCATTCTTTATGAATATTATAAACAGCTTTCAGCACATTAAGAATTTAGGACAGTCTACTGGAAGATGGAATGATCCCTGGTATACAAATTATGTTGAATTGATACACGATCCGGTGGTATTAACATCACTTAAAAATACATTGATCATGATGATTGTGACAATTGTAGGTCAGGTAGGAATTGCGTTAATATTGGCACTTTTGGTAGATAATATTAAAGCAGGGGCTAAATTCTTCAGAACGGTATATTTCTTCCCCATCGTAATTTCAGCAACTGCATTAGGTCTTATGTTCAACCTGATTTTCCTTTATGACAAAGGTATGTTAAATCAAATTTTAGAATCATTAGGAAAGACCAGTCTTACCGATTGGAAAGGAGAGGGGCTTGCCCTGGTTACAATGATGCTGCCGGTTATGTGGCAGTATGTGGGATTTTACTTTGTAATAATAATTACAGGATTAAATAATATTTCTGAGGAGCTTTATGAGTCGGCGTCAATTGACGGAGCAACAAGATTTCAGAGAGTAAGATTTATTTCTCTTCCTTTGTTACATAATGTTATTTGTACCTGCGTGGTACTGGCTGTAACTGGAGCCCTTAAGGTATTTGATTTACCCTGGACCATGTTCCCGAAGGGGATGCCTATGAAAACCACCTTCTTAACTGGTACATATATGTATTATCAGACAATGGAAGCTAAAAATGTGGATTATGGTTCTACCCTTGCGATTATGCTGGTAGTGCTTGGCATTGCAACATCCAAGATCGTAAACGCTATTTTCAAAGAGAAAGATTATTAAAGGAGGAAAAGAAAATGAAAAAGAAAAAATTTGAAGTATCCTCCATTTTTATATATATTGTTTTGATTTTCTGGTCGCTTACCACCATATATCCGATTATATGGGTAGTGCAGAACTCTTTTAAGGCAAAGGATAAGATTCTGGCAAATTCCTTTTCGCTGCCTACCGGAGAATTGTTTACCCTTGCAAATTACAGAAAGGCATTTGGTAATTTAAATATATTTGGTGCATACAAAAACAGTATTTTTATTTCAACTGTGGTTGCATTGGCAGTGGTTATTCTGGCAGGTATGGCTTCCTTTGCACTGGTTCGCTACAGCTTTAAATTAAAGGGAACTTTGCAGTCGTTGGTAATGGCCGCTATGATGTTTCCTGTATTTGCAACTATTATTCCGGTATTCAGTATGGAAGCAAAGTGGGGAATTGCCAATACCAGCAGTTGGGGGCTTACAATGCTTTCCGTAATTCTGCCGCAGATAGCAGGAAATCTGGCATTTGCAATTGTAGTATTAACAGGATTTATCAGGGGGCTTCCAATAGAACTGGAGGAAGCGGCATATTTGGAAGGGTGTAATGTATTCCAGATTTTCTACAAAGTAGTTGTACCGCTTACCAAACCATCCTTTGCAACAGTAGCGATTTTTTCTTTCTTGTGGAGCTACAATGATCTGTTTACCCAGATGTTCTTTTTAAGAAGACCGGAAATGAGAGCAATCACAAGACTGTTAAATGAATTAACATCTCAGGAAGGAACCAACTATGGTTTGATGGCAGCAGCAGTTACATTGGTAGTTGTACCGGTACTTATCGTATATATTTTCCTGCAGAAATACATAATAAAGGGTATGACGGCAGGAGCAGTAAAAGGTTAGGACAGACAGCTTAAGGGAGGCAGCAAAGGCGGCCTTCCTTTTGGCATTTGTTATTTGTATGTGAGGGGGATTTTTATGTATAAAGTGGTTATTATTGATGATGAGCCGATTATTGTTGAGGGGCTGAAAAAAACTGTTAATTGGGGAAATTTTCAGTGCGTGGTAGCAGGAGTTGCTTTCAGCGGAGAGGAAGGAATTACGCTGATTAGAAATGAAAAGCCGGATATTATTTTTACAGATATTCAGATGCCGCGGCTGGACGGGCTTACCATGATCGCAGCAATTAAGTCTGAGTTTCCCAATGCACAGGTTGCAATATTGACTGGATACAGGGATTTTGATTATGCGCAGAAAGCCATTCGGCTGGGCGTTGCAAGATTTCTGCTAAAGCCTTCTAAAATGGATGAACTAATGGAGGCTTTAGGGGTAATGACGAAAAAACTGGCAGAATTGGAGTCTGATATTTTGGAAGAAAGCAAGGATAATCTGCTTTCTTCCAAAGAAAAAGACGAAAATCCCACAATAGGGGGGCATCAGGCAGTAAAACAGAAGATACACAAACATTGAGTGGGGAAGAATTAATGGATAGTACTGCAAGCAGCTTTATTGTGAAGAATGCAGTAGCATATATTGAAGAGAATTATAAAGAAAAGTTAAAACTCTCTGATGTGGCTGATCAGGTCTATGTAAGTCAGTGGCATTTAAGCAAGCTTTTGAATCGTTATCTGGGGCAGAATTTTTCGGAGATATTAAACGGAGTCAGAATTAATAAGGCAAAGGAGTTGTTGAAAGATCCGGCTTTGCGGATTGGCGATATTGCAGATGAAGTAGGATTTTTGGATATGGCGCATTTCTCCAGAGTATTTAAAAAGCAAGTGGGCATTTCGGCCAATGAATATAGAAATCAAATGTAAATGTAACGGGCAGTCCACTGTACGGACTGCCCGCTATTTGTATGTCTGTAGTACAGATAAGGTATTGGGTTACAGTGCAGAGAACGCCTCTTCGTCGCAAACGATAGTAACATCTCTGTGAAGCTGAAGTACGGATGCAGGAACTTCAGGGGTAATGGAACCGAAGAATGCTTTTTTTACAATGGAAGCTTTTTGAATGCCGCTGACTACCACAAGGATTTTCTTTGCCTGCATAATGGTTTTAATTCCCATAGTATAGGCTTGTGTAGGTACTTCTTCTATGGAAGAAAAAAATCTTGCATTGGCATCAATGGTGCTCTCAGTAAGAGAAACACAATGGGTTTCTTTTTCAAAAGAGTCACCTGGTTCATTAAATCCAATATGACCATTATTACCCAGTCCCAAAAGCTGCAGGTCAATTCCGCTATGTGCCTTAATAATCTCATCGTATTCGGAACATGCTTTTTCCGAATCAGGCTCTAATCCGTTGGGAACATAGGTTTTATCTTTGTCAATGTTTATATGGTCAAAAAGATGGGTATTCATAAAATAACGATAGCTCTGGTCGTTTTCGGGGGAAAGACCTTTGTATTCATCCAAATTGATTGTGGTAACTTCGCTAAAGTCAATATCTCCTTTTTTGTACCAGTTGATCAATTGGTCATAAGTGCCGATTGGGGTTGAACCGGTAGCAAGCCCGAGAACGCAATCAGGTTTCATAATTATCTGGGCAGAAAGAATATTGGCTGCAACGCGGCTCATCTGCTCATAATTCTTTGTTTTTATAATTTTCATATTTACCTCCATTCCAAAGCGTTTTGTGGCGGATGTTAAGCACACCTGTAAGAACGCTTTTACTAAGGATAGCAAACCGGAAGCAGAAAAAGCAATAGATGCAGGTGTTTTGTACAAGAAAGGCATAAAAAGAACACAAATTGGCAAAACAGGAAAACAGTGGACACAGGGCAATAAAAGTAGTAAATTATTGATAGTGAAAAATTTAGGTGCTAATTTACAGGCAGAAAGGAAAAAACATGGCTAATATCATTTCTGATGAAACCATTGAATATGTTGGAATTCTGGCCAAGCTGGAGCTTTCAGGCGAGGAAAAAGAGCAGGCTAAAAAAGATATGGGAAGTATGCTGGACTATATTGACAAGCTTGGGGAACTGGATACGAAGGGCGTGGAGCCTATGTCTCATGTATTTCCGGTAAAGAATGTATTTCGTGAGGATGTAGTAACCAATGAAGACATGCGGGATGCGGTTTTAAAAAATGCTCCGGGAGAAAAGAACGGAATGTTTACGGTTCCCCGTACATTTGAATGAAAAACAGGTTTGCACAGCAGAGCAAACGCAAATTGATTGTGCCAAATATGCAGCGCGGAAAAGAGGATGATAGATGAGTATACTTGATATGACAGCCTGCCAACTTGCAGCGGCTATTAAAAATAAGGAAGTAACGGTGTCGGAGGCCGTAAAGGCTGTTCTTGCACAAATACATGCAAAAGAAGAAATATATAATTGCTATGTGACAGTAGATGAAGAAGGCGCTCTCGCCCAGGCAAAGGAAATACAGGAAAAAATTGATGCAGGTATTTTAACAGGAGCCCTTGCCGGTGTTCCTGTTGCCATAAAAGACAACATGTGCACCGAAGGAATTTTAACCACCTGTTCTTCTAAAATATTAAATAATTTTGTTCCTACCTTTTCTTCAGAGGCAGTACTGAATTTACAGAAGGCCGGAGCTGTTATTTTAGGAAAAACAAATATGGATGAGTTTGCTATGGGTTCTACCACAGAAACTTCTGCCTATGGCGTAACGAGAAATCCCTGGAACAGTGAGCATGTACCGGGAGGCTCTTCAGGAGGCAGCGCAGCAGCGGTGGCGGCAAATGAATGCTTTTATGCACTGGGCTCGGATACCGGCGGTTCCATCCGGCAGCCAGCTTCTTTTTGCGGCGTAGTGGGATTAAAGCCTACCTATGGCAGGGTGTCCCGTTATGGATTAATTGCTTATGGTTCTTCACTGGATCAGATTGGGCCTTTGTGCAAGGATGTGGCAGACTGTGCTGCAATTATGGAGGTGATTTCCACTCATGATAAGAAGGACTCTACTTCTGTCTTAAGACAGGACACAGATTTTACATCTGCTTTGGTGGAAGATGTAAAAGGAATGAGAATCGGTATCCCAAGGGATTATTTTGGAGAAGGGCTTGATGGCCAGGTACGGGACGCGGTTCTTAAGGCAGCAGAGGTGCTTAAGGAAAAAGGCGCCATAGTGGAGGAATTTGACTTAAGCCTGGTGGAATATGCAATTCCTGCCTATTATACTATTGCGGCAGCAGAAGCAAGCTCCAACCTGGAGCGGTTTGACGGAATCAAGTATGGATACCGTGCCGAAGATTATGAAGGACTGCACGATATGTACAAAAAAACCCGCTCCCAGGGCTTTGGACCTGAGGTAAAGCGCAGGATCATGCTGGGAAGCTTTGTACTTAGCTCGGGCTATTATGACGCATATTATTTGAAGGCTCTTAGGGTAAAGGCATTGATTAAAAAGGCTTTTGATGAAGCATTTGCAAAGTATGATGTGATTTTAGGGCCGGTGGCGCCTACCACAGCGCCTAAATTAGGAGAAAGTTTATCGGATCCCATTAAAATGTATCTGGGAGATATTTATACAATTTCTGTGAATCTGGCAGGACTGCCGGGACTTAGCATGCCCTGCGGCATAGATTCTAAAGGGCTGCCCATCGGCCTGCAGTTAATCGGGGACTGCTTTAATGAAAAGAAGCTGATACAGACAGCTTACACCTACGAAAAAATAAGAGGTGCATTTAGCAGAAAGGAGGACAGATAAAGATGGCAAAACAATATGAAACTGTCATTGGACTGGAAGTTCACGTGGAACTTGCCACGAAAACCAAGATATTCTGCGGATGCTCTACAGCTTTTGGGGGAGAACCAAATACCCATACCTGTCCGGTCTGTACCGGAATGCCCGGTTCCCTGCCTGTTTTAAATAAGCAGGTGCTGGAATACGCAGTGGCGGTGGGACTTGCCACTAACTGTACCATTACCCAGTACTGTAAATTTGACAGGAAGAATTATTTTTATCCTGACAATCCGCAAAATTACCAGATTTCCCAGTTGTACCTTCCAATCTGTCAAAATGGCAGGGTGGAGATTGAAACTGAAAATGGAAAAAAATATGTTGGAATCCACGAAATTCATATGGAGGAGGATGCAGGCAAGCTGATTCATGATGAGTGGGATGACTGTTCCTTAGTGGATTATAATCGTTCCGGCGTTCCTCTGATTGAGATTGTATCTGAACCGGATATGCGCAGTGCCGAAGAGGTGATTGCCTACTTGGAAAAGCTGCGGATGACCATACAGTATTTGGGAGCCTCTGACTGCAAACTGCAGGAAGGCTCCATGCGTGCGGATGTAAATTTGTCCATCAGGGAAGTTGGGGCAGAGGCGTTTGGCACCCGTACGGAAATGAAAAACTTAAACTCGTTCAAAGCCATTGCAAGGGCGATTGAAGGAGAAAGGGAACGCCAGATTGATCTGTTAGAAGCAGGAGAAAAGGTGATTCAGGAAACCAGAAGATGGGATGACAATAAGGGAGAGTCCTATGCCATGAGAAGTAAGGAGAATGCCCAGGATTACCGTTACTTCCCAGATCCTGATCTGGTGCCGATTATGCTGGATGACGCTTTCCTTGATCAGATTCGGGCAAAACAGCCTGAATTTCGGGAAGAAAAGATGCTTCGCTATAAGAAAGAGTTTGACATTCCCGAATATGATATTCAGATTATTACCGGAAGCAAACATATGGCAGATATTTTTGAGCAGACAGTTGCCCTTGGCAGCCAGCCCAAAAAGGTATCTAACTGGCTGATGGTGGAAACATTAAGGCTCCTTAAAGAGAATAATATGGATCCTGAAGACATCCGTTTTTCACCGGAGAATCTTGCAAAACTGATTTCCCTTACGGATGCTAAGGCGATTAACAGCTCAGTAGCCAAGGAAGTTTTTGAGGTAATGTTTGATCAGAATATAGATCCTGAAAAGTATGTGGAAGAAAAGGGACTTAAGACGGTGAATGATGAAGGTGCCCTTCGAAAGACTGTGGAAGAGGTTATTGCCAATAATCCCCAGTCAGTGGAGGATTACCGGAACGGAAAGGAAAAGGCAATCGGATTTTTGGTGGGACAGACCATGAAGGCGATGAAAGGGAAGGCTGATCCAGGCATGATTAACAAGCTTTTGAAGGAGCTTTTATAAGAGAGTTTTTAATAGGAAAAGAAAAAAGATGCTTTTTGACTTGAAAGGTTAAAAAGCATCTTTTACAATAAAATGAGATTTTTTGAAATAAAATTGTTGATATAAGAAAATAAAACGATAAATTTGTAAAAAATCCTTTTAAATGAGATACGGAGCTTGCATAATTAAAAAAATGGTAAAGGAGGAGAAAATGATAAAGGGAAAAGGATTCTTATCTGCTGTTTTAATGTGCCTTGTGCTGTGCGGCTGCAGTTTAACCGGCGGTTCTTCGGAAAGCGTGAAGGCCGAAATTACGCCATTGGAAGAGGCGGCGGAACAGGAAATGGTTGAAGGGGATGAACAGCAGTCACAACAGGAAAATGGTACCAGTAATGAAGAAGGCGGTGCAGAAAATCCAAAAGGTGAGCGGATAGAAGACCAGACCTTTGACGTAAACCTTCGTCCTCTGGGACAGGTGACATTTGCTTCTTATGAGCCACAGACTTCCGAAAATCCACTTGCAGATGTTGTTTTTCAGATTGAAAAGGGGGAGCAGGTTTTATGTCAGCTTCCAGGGGTTAGCGAAGGAAATGTGGGACTGGAGATGTTTGACCGGGTGGAAGCGGTTTCCTTCACAGATTATAATGAGGATAACTATGATGATATTATTATTATCATCAGCTATTATTTTGGGGCAGGCCCCCAGGCGGCACAGCCCCATTCATCAGTCCGCTATTATGAGGGAACGCCGGAAGGAAATTTTATTTACCAGAAAGAAATGTCTGAGGCAGCAGGATCAGCCCTTACCACAATCACGGCAGAATCTGCAAAAGATTTTATTGGAGCAGGAAAAGCAGCGCAGGAGGAACTGGAGCCCTGGCAGCAGGCATATCTGGATTATTTGGCCAATGAGTGTGTGTCAGAGATAAATCAGGGATATGAATTGATTCAGCTAAGCGATAATGAAATTCCCCAGATTGCAGAGGTGGGATATGATGAAGCTACGGGATGCCGGATTGTCTGCTATGCAGATGGCAAAGTCCATGTAAACCAGACAAACAGGCTTTATTTTTCCTATATTCCGGGAGAAAACCTTTTGTGTAATTCCGAGGGGAATATGGACTATTATTACGATCTGGTGTATCAATTGTCCGGTGGGGAGCTGATACCAGTTGCATCCGGCTATTATGGTGCGGAGGATAACAGCAATGTGCAGTTTGACGGGGAAGGAAACCCTGTTTATCAGTATGAATGGAATGGGGTAAAGATGAGCAGGGAAGAGTATCAAAAAGAGCTTTCCAGGGTGTATGATGAATCAAAAGCAGTGACTTATAATTATGATGGACTTCATTCCTTAGAGGAGATGAAGCAGATGATTGAAAATTACTTATAAATAGCGGCAGCACTTATGGAGGTTGTTGTAGAAATGCTGCGACCATGCATGGCTGAACCCAAGAGGAGAAATAATTCTTGCCATTTAGTTGATATTATGATACAATATCCCTCGGTGACAAACAAATGTCCGCAATGGAGATACACATAAAGACATTTGTTCGTCTCAGGAGAATATGTTGTTTGTTTAGATGCAAAAAGCTATGCAGGTATGGAAAATGGGAACGAACTATTTTGTTGTGAAGGAACAGGCAGTGCCGGAGGTGCTTTTAAAAGTGGTAGAAGCCAAAAAGCTCCTTGATACCGGCAGGGTGCATACGGTGAATGAGGCGGCTGACCAGGTTGGCATCAGCCGCAGCTCTTTTTATAAGTACAAGGATGACATTTTTCAGTTTCATGAAAATTCGAAAGGAACCACGATCACACTTACTTTTCAGATGGAAGATGAACCTGGGCTTTTGTCAGATGTGCTGAAGATTATTGCCGGTTTTGGAGCTAATATTCTGACCATACATCAAAGTATTCCCATTAATGGGGTGGCATCCTTAAGCTTAAGTGTTCAGGCCCTTCCCACTACGGGAAATGTATCGGAAATGCTTGAGGCTATGGAACAGCAAAAGGGCGTGAAAAAGGTCAAAATACTTGCAATGGCGTAAAACAATAGGAGGAAATCAGATGATTCAGGTAGCAGTTATGGGATACGGTACGGTAGGAAGCGGTGTCGTAGAGGTAATCGAAAAAAATAAGGAAGAAATTAATAAGAAATCCGGTGAAGAGATCAACATAAAATATATATTGGATTTAAGGGATTTTCCGGGGGATCCTTATGCAGATAAGGTGGTACATGATGTGGAGCTGATTTTAAATGATCCTGAGATCATGATTATTTGTGAAACTATGGGAGGTTTAAAGCCTGCCTATGATTTTACAAAGAGAGCGCTTCAGGCGGGAAAAAGCGTCTGCACTTCCAATAAAGAGCTGGTGGCAGTGCATGGCCCGGAACTTATTAGAATTGCCCATGAAAATAAATGTAATTATCTGTTTGAGGCCAGTGTTGGCGGAGGTATTCCTATTATCCGTCCGTTAAATTATTCTTTAACAGCAGAGAAAATTGACGGAATCACAGGTATTTTGAACGGAACCACAAACTATATTCTTTCCAGGATGGAAAAGGAAGGCGCCGATTTTGAGGAAGTTTTAAAGGAGGCCCAGGAAAAAGGCTACGCGGAGAGAAATCCTGAAGCAGATGTGGAAGGATATGATGCCTGCCGTAAGATTGCAATTCTTTCTTCTTTGATGTGCGGAAAAAATGTGAAATATGAGGATATTTATACGGAAGGTATTACAAAAATTACTTCCACCGATTTTGCTTATGCCCATGCAATGGGAAAGACCATCAAACTGCTGGCACAGAGCAAGGAGGCTGATGGAAAGTTTTATGCAATGGTAGCCCCCTTTATGATCAGTAAACAGCATCCCCTTTACATGGTAAATGATGTTTTTAATGCGGTCTGTGTTCATGGCAATATGCTGGGGGATTCCATGTATTATGGAAGAGGCGCAGGAAAGCTTCCGACAGCAAGCGCGGTGGTATCGGATGTGGTGGATTGTGCAAGACATATCGGTAAGGTGATTATGTGCTTCTGGGACGATCAGGATGTGGAGCTTACCGGAATTGAACAGGCAGGCCGCAGGTTTTTTGTGCGGGTGGAAGAAGAAAAGGAAAGCAAAGCGCTTCAGGTATTTGAAAGCGTCAGTGTGATTGAGGCGGATGTATCCGGCGAGTTTGCTTTTGTTACGGATCAAATGACGGAAAAAGAGTTTAATGATAAGGCACAGGAAGTAGGAATTATCAGCCGGATCAGAATTGAAGAGTAAAAGTCAAAAGAAAAACATTTTCAACCATGAGAAGGAGTATAGATATAAAGATGTCAGAACGAAAATATGTTGTAGTATTAGGAGACGGGATGGCGGATGAGCCTGTTGCAGAGCTGGACGGGAAAACTCCTCTTGCTTATGCAGATACTCCTGCTCTTGACAGATTAAGCAAAGTCTCAGAAATTGGAATGGTACATACCATACCGGAGGGGATGAAGCCAGGTTCGGATACTGCCAATCTTTCTGTATTGGGTTATGATCCCAGGCGTTTTTACTCGGGGCGGTCTCCTTTAGAGGCACTTAGTATAGGAGTACCCATGAAGGATACGGATGTGGCGCTTCGCTGTAATATTGTAACTATTTCAGAAGATGCGGCATCCTTTGAGGAACAGACAATTATTGATCACAGCTCGGGAGAGATCAGTACAGAAGAGTGTGCTGTCCTTCTGGAAGCGGTAAGAAAAGAACTGGAGAATGAAACTTATCAGTTTTACGTTGGTACCAGTTACCGCCACTGCCTGATCTGGAATCAGGGAAAAGTACTTGAATTATCCCAGCCCCATGATGTGCTTGGACAGGTGATAGGACAGTACCTTCCGGAAGATCCTGCACTTTTATACATGATGAAGAAAAGCTATGAAATTTTGGTAAACCACCCAATTAACAAGGAGAGGAAAAAGAAAGGACTAAATCCTGCCAATTGCTGCTGGTTCTGGGGGGCAGGAACCAAACCTTTGCTTTCTTCTTTTGAAGAAAAAACAGGACTTAAAGGTATGATGGTTTCGGCTGTAGATCTTTTAAAAGGGATTGCAGCAGGTGCAGGCATGGGCGTTGCACAAGTAAAAGGAGCCAACGGAGGTTTACATACCAATTACGAAGGCAAGGTGCAGGCAGCAATTGATGCGCTTCAAAATGGCTATGATTTTGTATATATTCACGTGGAGGCACCGGATGAAATGGGGCACCAGGGCAGCGTGGAAAAGAAAGTGCAGGCCATTACCTATTTAGATCAAAGAGTAATCGGGCCTCTCACAAAGCTTCTTGATAAAGACAGGGTAAGTTACAGACTTTTGGTAATGCCGGATCATCCTACGCCGATCCGGGTGAGAACCCATACGTCTGACAGTGTGCCGTATTTATTGTATGACAGTGAATTTCCAAAGGAAGAAAGCTGGAATTACAATGAAAAGGAAGCAATGGAAAGTGGTAATTTTGTGCCTTTGGGGCATACAATAATAGATAGACTTTTGGGCAAATAAAGTTTACATGAGGAGATAACAGTTATGAAAAAGGTAGTGAAGTTTGGCGGAAGCTCTTTGGCCAGTGCAGAGCAGTTTAAAAAGGTAGGGAATATTATTCATGCAGATGCTGAAAGGCGCTATGTAATCCCTTCTGCACCGGGAAAGAGGTTTCCTGATGATATTAAAGTGACGGATATGCTTTATGCATGCTATCATCTGGCTGAAGAAGGAAAGGATTTTAAGAAAGCGCTTGCAGAAATTGCAGCCCGTTATCAGGAAATTATTGACGGACTTTCCCTTTCTTTTTCTCTAAAGGATGAGTTTAAAGTGATTGAAAAGAACTTTAAAGAGAAAGCAGGAGAAAATTACGCCGCTTCCAGAGGGGAATATTTAAATGGAATTATTATGGCTGCATACTTAGGGTATGAGTTTATTGACGCGGCAGAAGTAATCCGGTTTAAAGAAAATGGTGATTTTGATTCGGAATTTACCAACGAGATTCTTAAGAAGCGCCTTGCAGAAACTGACCGTGCTGTTATCCCCGGATTTTATGGAGCATATGAAGACGGACGGATAAAAACCTTTTCAAGGGGTGGCTCTGATATTACAGGCTCTATTGTTGCCAGAGCGGCAAAGGCCGATGTATATGAGAATTGGACGGATGTGTCAGGATTTCTTGTTGCTGATCCCAGAATTATCAAAAATCCTGAAGGAATTGAGACAATTACTTATAGAGAACTGCGCGAATTATCTTATATGGGCGCCAGTGTTCTCCATGAAGATGCAATCTTTCCGGTAAGAAGAGAAGGGATTCCAATTAATATAAGAAATACTAACCGCCCCAAGGACGAGGGAACCTGGATTGTAGAGAGCACCTGCCAGAAGTCAAGATATGTAATTACAGGGATTGCAGGAAAAAGAGGATTTTGCTCGGTCAATATTGAAAAGGCAATGATGAATTCTGAAATCGGATTTGGAAGAAAGGTGCTGCAGGCTTTCGAGGAATATGGAATTTCCTTTGAGCATGTGCCTTCCGGAATTGATACCATGACCGTCTTTGTACATCAGGACGAGTTCATTGATAAAGAACAAAAGGTAGTTTCTGCAATTCACAGGCTTGCAGATCCTGACAGTGTGGACATCGAAGCAGACTTAGCGTTAGTGGCAGTAGTTGGACGGGGAATGAAATCCACCAGAGGAACAGCAGGACGTATCTTTTCTGCTCTTGCCCATGCAAATGTAAATGTGAAAATGATTGATCAGGGTTCCAGCGAGCTAAATATTATAATTGGAGTGGCCAATGATGATTTTGAAACCGCAATTAAATCAATCTATGATATTTTTGTAGAATCACAATTGTAGTCAGCAATTAAAAAGAAAATCTGCCAGGTGCCTGCTTAACAGCCGCCTGACAGATTTTATATAAATATCAATAGAGATTTGACTCTAGCATCTGGGAAAAGTCAATGCTTTCATCCCAGAGAAATTCCAGATATTTCATTCCGGTGTCTGTCCGGTGAGAGGTGGAGATAATTCCAAAGACAGGCACTGACTGTTGATAGGCACCGGTTTTTCTTGCGAAAGGAGAATCTGTCATATAAATACCTACGGGAACAGGTTCCTTCATGTTTTCCGGATGACGGTGAGATTCTGCCTCTGTAAATATTTCTTCCAATGCTTCATCTTCCGAAACATTCATATTATTCATTTCATCCGTATCATCAACGTAATAAGAATCTTCATCGGCGCGCAGTACCTCCGTGCGGTCAACGTAGTATAAAAAGTCATTGTATTTGCTTAATTCTTCTTCACTGAAAATGGTTCTTAAATCTACAAACATTTCACTTAAAGCGTGATTATAAAAAACATCTGAATCCATCATTATAGTATCAAGATCGCCTGCCTGCACCAAGGCTGCAAGCTTTTGGGATGATGCCATATCATACTGGGTATAGGTGCGTAAGGAAATATTCATAGTAGTGTCAATGAGACACTCATAATTTTCTGTGTCCAAATCTGCATATTCGGCAAAGGAGGAGGACAGGCTTTCACTGGAAATCTGTGAAGAATGAAACATATAGGCGCAAAAAACAGAATCCTTTGCCGTAGCGATATCATGAACAAAAGTCACTATAAAGATAAGAACAAGGATACATACGAGAGTGTGGATTTTATAATAGTCCCAGAAATATTTTAATTTTCCTTTTAAAGTCATGTCTCTTGTTTTTAACTGCTGTTGTCTGATTTCATCGCGGACGCCCCGATATTCTGCGGCATTTTTCTCTTTTTCTGACATGTAAATTCCTCCAAAGCCATATTGTAACGGAAGTGGTCTAAGACATATACACTTATCATAACGATTTTGCAAAACAGTGTCAATGCACTAAAACTCCGGTTCTGTTAAAAATAAATAAAAAAAGAATAAACATTTTAAATACTGTCAATTTCCTTGAAAGTTTTCAAAAAATATAATATTATTATATAAGTATCTTTTTACCCTTTTGGGCAGGTTATGGAAAGGAAATGGTTATTATTATGAATGAAACGTATGTAGAATGGCTTGTAAAAAGAAAGACTCCGGCGTATATGGCGTTCCTTAAAATTTTATTTACTGTACTTGCAGTTTTCTTTGTACTGATTGGGCTTTTACTGCTTCCGGCGCTTTTAATCGGCGTTATCTGCGGAGTGGCAGCCTATTTTATTACACTGAATGCGGATTTGGAATATGAGTATCTTTACGTGGACAAGGAGCTTACGGTGGATAAGGTCATGGCAAAAAGCAGGCGTAAAAGAGTTGCAGTGTTCAGCCTTGACAAGATGGAAATTGTGGCACCGGTAAAATCCTGGCATTTGGATAATTTCAAGAACAGAAGCGATAAGGCGGTTGATTACAGTTCAGGAGAAGAGAAACAACCTGATAAAAGATTTGTATTTTACTATGACGGGCAGAAAAAGGTCATTTTCGAGCCAAATGAAGAGATGATTAAGGCAATGCAGACCGTGGCGCCCAGAAAGGTGTTTAAGGATTAATTCAGGCAGCAAAAGAAAATGCAATATATATTACAGGAGGATAGAAAATGGGCCAGATAATTGGTGAAGGAATTACCTTTGATGACGTACTTTTAGTACCCTCTTATTCAAAGATTGTTCCCAACGAGGTAGACTTAACAACGTGGCTGACAAAGAAAATCAAGCTTCACATTCCTATGATGAGCGCGGGAATGGACACTGTGACAGAGCACAGAATGGCAATTGCCATGGCAAGACAGGGTGGAATTGGTATTATCCATAAAAACATGTCTATTGAAGCTCAGGCAGAAGAGGTGGACAAGGTAAAAAGATCTGAAAACGGTGTAATTACAGATCCCTTTTCTTTAACACCGGAACATACCTTAAAGGATGCGGACGCATTGATGGCGAAATTCAGAATTTCCGGCGTGCCGATTACTGAAGGACGTAAGCTGGTAGGAATTATTACCAACAGAGATCTGAAGTTTGAAACAGATTTTTCTAAAAAAATTAAAGAGTCCATGACATCGGAAGGACTCATTACCGCTAAGGCGGGTATTACTCTTGAGGAGGCGAAGCAGATTCTTGCAAAGGCAAGAAAGGAAAAGCTTCCTATCGTAGATGATGACTATAATCTGGTAGGTCTTATCACAATCAAAGATATTGAAAAGACAATTAAATATCCTTTGGCAGCAAAAGATGAGCAGGGACGCCTTTTATGCGGTGCAGGTGTGGGCATAACAGCAAATGTACTTGACAGGGTAGGTGCACTGGTTGATGCAAAGGTTGATGTGGTGGTGCTGGACAGTGCTCACGGCCACTCTGAAAACGTACTTCGCTGCATTAGAATGATTAAGGAAAAGTATCCTGAACTTCAGGTGATTGCGGGAAATGTGGCTACGGGAGCAGCAGCAAAGGATTTGATCGAAGCAGGAGCGGATGCGGTTAAAGTAGGAATCGGCCCCGGCTCTATCTGTACTACCCGTGTAGTTGCTGGTATCGGTGTACCGCAGATTACTGCCATTATGGATTGTTATGAAGTGGCAAGGGAATATGATATTCCAATTATTGCTGACGGAGGCATTAAATATTCCGGCGATATGACAAAAGCGATTGCCGCCGGTGGAAATGTATGTATGATGGGAAGCATGTTTGCCGGCTGTGATGAAAGCCCCGGAACTTTTGAACTGTATCAGGGACGTAAATACAAGGTGTACAGAGGCATGGGATCTATTGCAGCTATGGAAAACGGAAGTAAAGACCGCTATTTCCAAGAAAATGCCAAAAAGCTGGTACCGGAAGGCGTGGAAGGACGTGTAGCTTATAAGGGAACAGTTGAAGATACCGTATTTCAGCTGCTGGGCGGTCTGCGTTCCGGCATGGGATATTGTGGTACGGGAAGTATCGAAGAATTGAAAGAAAATGGAAGATTTATTAAAATTTCTGCAGCTTCATTGAAAGAAAGCCATCCTCATGACATTCATATCACAAAAGAAGCTCCAAACTATAGCGTGGATGAATAAGATAACAGATTGTGCAGGAATTGACAGAGGATGTGGAAGGGAGTACAGAGTTTGTGGATAATTTGAAAAATGCTGTCAGACAGCAGGAAGAAACAGCGCCGCTGCTTCAGAGCCTGATGGAAGGGAAGGAACTGGAAAAGTGGCAGCAGCATTTTTGTAATATTGCAAATGTGTTTATGTGCTGCGTGGACAGTATGGGAAATCCGCTGACAGAGTTTGAGGGGAACAGGGAGGAGATTGACAGAATAAAAGCCCTGATCAATAAGGAACAATTTTGGGAGATGCTGCTTCGTGTATCAGAAAGCAGGCTTGAAGATCAGGCAATAGAAACAACAGATTACCCCAATCTGCGTTTTGCAGTGATTTCGTCAAAAGCAGATCAAAAACCGGTGGTCAATTGGCTTATGTGTGGTGTGATCGAAGACTTTCAGGATGAGGAAGAGTATGAAAAAGCGCCTCTTGAAGGGTTTCACAGCCAGATCAGTGAAAAACAGTTTGCTAAAGTAGCAGACACTTTGCGGGACGCTTCGAATGAACTGATCAGATATAAACAGGACATCATCAGCGCGCAGGCCCAGAGCAGACGAAGCCGCTGCTCCCAGAAAGAGATGGAAGAGAGCCTGCACCGCAGGGAAATACTGACAGAAATAATGCAGCTTCTTGAAAGTGAAGAAGCTGCTGAAAAAGTGATTCAAAAGCTGTTTGAAACAGTGGGAGCTTTTTTGAAACTGAGTTTTGCAGGGGTGTATTGTCAGCCGGCGGATGAAAAGAAGCTTGAACTGACAGCCGGGTGGAAAGAAAAAAACACAGACTGGGAGTCTTTCAAAAGCTTAGAGGGGGAAAGCTGTGAATTTTTTAAAACAGAAAAAACCCTTGTTTTGTCCTATGATGCCATGCGGAGCAAACAGGAAAGAGCACAAATGGACAAGCTTGGCTTAAAAGCGGTTGTAGTTATCCCTGTAGAGATAAGGAAAAGCGTTAAAGGCTATGCCTGCTTTTTTAAAACATATAATGCCGGGGCATGGCAGATAGAGGAAATCAGATTTATTAATGATTCCGTTAAAATTTTGCAGAGTATATTAACCAGGCATGCCCAGAACAGTTCACTGGCAGATTCCTTTGCATCACTGGAAACAATCCTGAATAATATTGGAAGTGCGGTTTATGTAAGTGATTCGGAGACAGGTGAGAAGCTTTTTGCCAATAAAAGTATGCGGCATGCTTTTGACAGGGAACTTAGGGAAGGGTGCATTGATACATTTTTGAGGCAGGGCATTGAGCAGGAAAGTGGAATCAGTGAAATCTATCATTCTGCAAGAGAGCGCTGGTATGATCTTTATCATACTCAGGTAAAATGGGTGGATGGAAAGCTGGCCCATTTATGTGTATTATATGACGTTACGGAAAAAAAGGTGTATCAGAAAAAGAGCGAACAGCAGACCTATATCGATCTTCTTACCGGATTGTATAACCGGATGTGCTGTGAGAAGGATCTGGAAAAATATGTAGATGAGGCTGAAAGGACGAAAAGCAAAGGTGCACTGCTTTATCTTGATCTGGATGATTTTAAACATATCAATGAAGGGCTGGGGCATCAGTATGGAGATGTACTGCTTAAGGCAATTTCCAACAGCCTTCAGAGAGTGGAAGGAATTGAAAATACATGTTATCGGGTGGGCGGCGATGAGTTTGTAATTATCGTACCGCCTGAAAGATTTAAAAAATTGAAACGCATTGTCGCTTCCATTAAAGATATTTTTAAAAAGCCCTGGTTTCTTAAGGATTCGGATTATTACTGTACCATGAGCATGGGAGTTGTGGAATTTCCGGCAGCTGATGGTGCGGTACATGAGCTGATTCAAAGAGCGGATATTGCTATGTATGAAGCCAAGAAAAGAGGGAAAAACACTGTAGCTGATTATTCTGATGAGATTGAAACTAACTCAGGCAAACGTCTTGATATGGAAAAGAATATGCGGGATGCCACTGCCAGGGGATATCAGGAGTTTGAGGTATATTTTCAGCCAATTATTGATATTCAAAAACAGGGAAGGCCATGTACAGGGGCAGAAGCGCTGATCCGCTGGAACAGCGCGGAATTAGGGTTTATACCGCCTTCGGAGTTTATTCCCCTGGCGGAATATTTGGGACTTATTAATCCAATTGGTAATTATGTTCTGAATGAAGCCTGTAAAATATGCAAGTGCTGGAATGATAACGGATATCCGGATTATAAAGTCAATGTGAATCTTTCCGTAGTGCAGCTTCTTCAAAGTGATATTGTGGAAATTGTGGAACGCACAGTGAAGGAAACCGGAATTAATCCACATAATCTTACTCTTGAAGTTACGGAAAGCCTGGCCATTAATGATATGGAACGTATGAAGGCAATACTTGAGAATATTAAAAGTCTGGGGGTAAGGATTGCGCTGGATGATTTTGGAACAGGATATTCTTCTTTAAATCATATCAGGGAAATTCCTTTTGACGTAATCAAAGTGGATCAAAGCTTTATCAAAGATCTTGACAGAGATGCTTACGCCAAGTCATTTATAAAAATGGTAGGAGATCTGGCGAAGGCAATTAATGTGAATTTGTGTGTGGAAGGTGTGGAAACACAAAAGCAGTACAAGATTTTATCGGAAATGAGTGTTAGTATGGTGCAGGGATATTATTTTGACCGTCCCATGAAAAGGGAAGCCTTTGAAAAAAAATATACGCCCCATATTTCTGCTTTATAAATTCATGGGATTGTGCTATGATTACTAATGTTATGATAGAAACTGACTGTAGGAGGTAAAGCCCATTATTTGTAAGTATTATGGGCCTTGTAAAAGCAATGAGTGAAATTGAAACAAACGAAAACAAGCCGGAGGAAGAAAAAACAGTTGTATCCAGACATTTTATTGAGCAGATCATAGATAAGGATTTGGAAGAAGGTGTTTATGATACTGTTCATACCAGATTTCCCCCGGAACCCAATGGCTATCTGCATATCGGACATGCAAAAAGCATACTTCTTAACTATGGACTTGCAAAAGAGTATGGCGGCAAATTCAACATGCGTTTTGATGATACGAACCCAACCAAGGAAAAGACAGAGTTTGTGGAATCTATTTTAGAGGACATTAAATGGCTTGGGGCAGACTGGGAGGATAGGCTGTTTTTTGCATCTAATTATTTTGAGCAGATGTATGAGGCGGCTGTTAAGCTGATTAAGAAGGGGAAAGCTTATGTTTCTGACCTCACTGCGGAAGAAATGAAGGAGTACAGGGGAACGCTTACCGAGCCTGGTAAGAATGATCCCAACAGGGAAAGAAGCATCGAGGAAAGTCTTGCTTTATTTGAAAAAATGAAAAAGGGTGAATTTAAAGACGGAGAAAAGACACTTCGTGCCAAGATAGATATGGCTTCTCCCAATATTAACATGAGAGATCCCATTATTTATCGTGTGGCACACATGTCCCATCATAATACGGGGGATCGCTGGTGTATTTACCCTATGTATGACTTTGCCCATCCCATTGAGGATGCCATTGAAGGAATCACTCATTCTATTTGTACTTTGGAATTCGAAGACCACAGGCCTTTATATGACTGGGTAGTAAGAGAGCTGGAATATCAAAGACCACCCAGGCAGATTGAATTTGCAAAAATGTACCTGACCAATGTGGTGACCGGCAAGCGGTATATCAAGAAATTAGTGGAAGAGGGAATCGTGGATGGCTGGGATGATCCCAGACTGGTTTCCATCGCTGCTTTAAGAAGAAGAGGATTTACACCGGAATCCATTAAACGGTTTGTTGATTTGTGCGGTGTTTCAAAAAGCAATGCTTCTGCAGATTATGCAATGTTGGAATACTGCATACGTGAAGATCTTAAATTGAAACGTCCCCGTATGATGGCAGCACTTGATCCCATCAAGCTGGTGATTGACAATTATCCGGAAGACCAAAGTGAAATGCTGGAAGTGGCCAATAATCTTGAAAATGAAGAGATGGGTACAAGACAGGTTCCTTTTGGCAGGGAGCTTTACATTGACCGGGATGACTTTATGGAAGAGCCGCCGAAAAAGTATTTCCGTCTTTTCCCCGGAAATGAAGTACGTCTTATGAATGCATACTTTGTAACCTGTACCGGCTGTGAAAAAGATGAAAATGGCAGGGTGACGGTGGTACACTGTACCTATGATCCGGAAACAAAGTGCGGCACAGGCTTTACCGGACGTAAGGTAAAAGGGACAATTCACTGGGTGCCGGCAAAAGAAGCTGTTAAGGCGGAAGTGAGGCTTTACGAAAATATTATTGATGAGGAAAAGGGCGTTTATAATGAGGATGGAAGTCTTAACTTAAATCCCAATTCCCTTACCATATTAAAGAATTGCTATTTAGAGCCGGCATTAAAAGATGTTAAAGCATATGACAGTTTTCAGTTTGTAAGGCAGGGGTATTTTTGCGTGGATGCCAAGGACTCTAAGGAGGGAGCGCTTGTCTTTAACAGGATAGTATCACTTAAGAGTTCATACGTACTGCCAAAGGCCTGAATCGTCAATAAACAAGCAGGGAGTAGAAATAAATAGTTTTAATCAAATAATCAGATTTGCATCCTGCACTGCGGCAGCAGATCTGAAAAATAAAAGGCAGTGCGGAAATGAGGAAAAAATGGCCGGACTATTATCTGGATTGGAAAAATTAGGTCTGAAGGACCTGGAGAACATGGACGTATTCGAAGAGGAAAAAAAGAAAGAGGCAATAGAGCAGGCAAATAAGCAGAAGGTGCCTGAAGTGCATGAAGCAGATTTTCTTTTTGATAAAACTTATGCATGCCCGGTTTGCGACAGCAAGATTAAAGTAAGAACAATGAAGGCAGGCAAAGCAAAGCTGCTGCACACAGACTTAGATCTTCGCCCGGTGTATGAGCATGTTGAACCATTAAAGTATGACGCAATCATTTGTCCTGAATGTGGTTATGCCGCTCTTAGCCGTTATTTTGGCGGATTGACAGCAGGGCAGATTAAAGCAATTAAAGATACGATTTCCAAATCTTATCAGAAAACGGAACAGAACAAAGAAACCTATACCTATGAAGAGGCTGTTGAGAGATATAAGCTGTGCCTTGCCAATGCCATTGTAAAACATGCAAAGGCAAGCGAAAAAGCCTACATCTGTTTAAAGGGAGGCTGGCTGCAGCGTGCAATGGCGGAGAAGCTTGATAAAGAAGAGGCAGATTATTCCACCAAACGCGCCCAGTTTAAAGAGCAGGAGAGAGAGTTTTTAAAAAATGCGCTGGATGGATTTTTATCGGCGAGACAGTCCGAAAATTACCCTATGTGCGGTATGGATGAGTCGACAGTGGAATATCTGATTGCCGTTCTGGCAATGGAATTTGAACAGTATGATATTTCTTCCAGATTAATTTCAGGTATTTTAGTATCCCCTTCTGCGACCAGCCGTATGAAGGATAAGGCAAGGAATGTGAAGGAAGTGCTGATTGCAAAGATTAAGGAGAAAAATGCAGGTTAATGAATGATCTGGCAATACGTCTTACAGATACTGAAGGAAAATGTCTGTACCAACAGATTTATGAGTATATTAGAAATGAAATAAGACAAGGGAAGCTTCTTGCAGGAGAGAAGCTTCCCTCAACTCGTTCTTTGGCAGAATATCTTCAGGTGGCAAGGAGTACGGTTGATTTTGCCTATGGACAGCTTACAGCAGAAGGATATCTGGAGGCAAAACCATGTAAGGGATATTTTGTAAGTCATGTGGAAGATTTGTTTCATCTGCCGGAAGATGAGCATAAGCCGGTATACGCAGATGCAGATTCTCTCAGGGCAGGTGTTTTGGAAAATAAGGTTGAAGCTTCTTTGACTACTCAACAGGAGAAAAAGGTACAGTATGATTTTTCTCCACATGCCATAAGTCTTAAAGATTTTCCGTATGCCACATGGAAAAAAATCACAAAAAGCATTCTTGTAGATGCCAATAGCGAAATGTTTGCACTTGGAGATGCACAGGGAGATTTAAGGCTGCGGGAAACCATTGGCAGGTATCTTCATTCTTCCAGAGGGGTGAACTGCCATCCGGAACAGATTATTATCGGGGCCGGTACAGACTATTTATTTATGCTGCTTGAAAAAATACTGGGGCGGCATGTACCCATTGCGATGGAGGAGCCTACCTATAAACGTGCCTATCAGGTATTTCAATCTTTTGCATATAAGATAGATGCTATTCCGATGGATGCTTATGGAATGGACGTAGAAAAGCTGCGTATGACAGATGCAAGGGTTGCTTATGTTATGCCTTCCCACCAGTATCCCACTGGTGTGGTAATGCCTATTGGAAGGCGGATGGAATTGCTGAAATGGGCAATGGAAAAAGAGGACCGGTATCTGATTGAGGATGATTATGACAGTGAATTCAGGTATAAAGGAAAGCCGATTCCATCTTTGCAGGCATCTGACAGAGACGGACGAGTGATTTACATGGGGACATTTTCCAAATCAATTGCACCTGCAATTCGTGTTGGATTCATGGTTCTGCCATTAGATCTTTTAAAGATATATAAAGAAAATTGTGGGTTTTATGCGTCTACCGTATCACGAATTGACCAGCGTATTTTAAATGAATTTATTAAGGACGGATATTTTGAACGTTATTTGAACAAAATGCGTAAGGTGTACAGGGAGCGGCATGATTTTCTGTTAAGTAAACTTACCTTTTTTGAAAAGGAATTTACGATTTCCGGAGAAAATGCCGGTCTTCATATTTTATTGTCCAGTAAAAGCTGCATACCGGAAAGAGAGCTTCTCGAGGCGGCTTTAAAGCATGGGATAAAAGTATATGGGATTTCGGATGCCTGTATGGGAAGGGAAGGAAATACAAATGCATTATTCAAAAGCACAGTCCTTCTTGGCTATGGTGCCTTGGATAAGCAGGAACTGGAAATGGGAATTGAACTATTAAAAAAGGCCTGGAGTCTCTATTTATAGAGAATACAGGCCTTTTATACTGGCTATTTATATTGTGTCATCAAAAAATTCTTCCACTTTTTCAGCAGCAGCTTTTTCCGGCTGAACGGGAACCTCTGCTGTGCTGGCAGCTTCAGATGAGTCTGTTGATGCGGAAGCAGCATTTTCTAAAGAGGCGTCTGCTTCTTCAGCAGCTTTTTCTTTATTTAATGCAGTCAGATCCGTAAAACTGTTTTCAGAAGAAACCTGATTTTCCGTAACGGATTTTACGGTATCTTTTACCTGTTGTACAGAATCAGCAATCACTCCTTTTGCTTTGTGAAAGGCCTCTGAAGCAATTGCTTCAGCCTTATCTAAATTTAATGAAACATAAGAACGCGGCTTGGATTGTTCTGTATCTTCGTCAAGATCTTCGGAAAAATCATCAAAATCATCATCAGTATCCTCAGCCTTGTTGGAGGAAGAATTGTTATCTTTGGTCTGGAAATAGTGGTATGCGCCATAAGCAGCAGCGCCGGCTGCGGCGGAGAAAAGTAAAAATTTTCCAAATTTTTTGGACATAAATATACTCCTTTCGGTTGCTCATCATATAGTATATCTTAATACTATTCTGCGAATTTGAAAAGAGAATATGTATAAAAATTTAGTAAATTTTTTGCCAGGTAAAATTTATGAATAAATTGCCATACAATATATGGTAGGTAAGAAAAAAACCTGCACTAGTTTTCCAGAAGTCATTGAATGAAAGGTGTAAATATGCTATATTTAAATTCGACTCACAAAGTCAATATGGGTGAGAAGGATATGGGGTATTTATGAACGAAAAGTTTTTTGATTTAAAAAAAGAAAAGCAGGATCGAATGATTAATGCTGCTTTAAAGATTTTTGCCATGAATGGCTATGGACATGCCAGTACGGATGATATTGTAAAAGAAGCCGGAATCAGCAAAGGGCTTTTGTTTCATTATTTTATCAGCAAACTTGGCTTATATGCTTTTATTTACGATTATAGTGTGCGTTATATGCTGCTAGAGCTTTCCACCGGTGTATCCTCCAGAGAAACAGATTATTTTGAGCTATTGGGGCAGATTAAGATGGCCGAGCTTCAGGTAATGAAAAATTATCCTTACATGCTGCAGTTTCTAAATAAAGGCAAGGAAGAAAATGTAAGTGAAGCGCTTCTTGAAACGGAGGAAAAGCGCAGTGTGCTTCCAAGGAAGTATACGGAAATTATGGAGAAAGCGGATCTTGGAAAATTTAAAGAGGATACGGATATCGGACTGCTTACGAAAATGATTGATTATACAATGAGCGGCCTTATGAGAGAGCAGTTTTTAAATGATTTTTTTCAGCCGGAAATTTATTTTGGAGAGATAAAGCATTATCTGGAAATGGTGAAAAAGCTTAGTTATAAGTAAAGGAGTACATAATGAAAGAAACACTTTATACGATACCTTTAAATGATGCGGTAAATGCAGGTGATGAATGTCCGTTTTGTTTTATAGAAAGAGAAGTGGAACAGGATCTGCTGGATTTTGTGCTGGGCTCCGGTTCTTCCTATATGGAAAGTGATGTGCGTGAAGCTACCGATAAGGCAGGCTTTTGCAGAGAGCATTTTAAAAAGATGTTTGATTATGGCAATACCCTTGGAAACGGGTGGATATTAAAAACCCATTATATACAGATTAACAAGGAAATGAAAGAGCAGTTTAAGAAATTTGTTCCTTCCAGGTCAGGTTTTATGGGAATGCGGAAGAAAGGCGCGGAGCAGGAAAATTTTGTTAGCGCGTGGGTTAAGGAAAAAGAGCATTCCTGCTATATCTGCAAGCGTTTTGCAGACACTTATGACAGATATATGGATACCTTTTTCTTTATGTTTAAGAAGGATGAAGATTTTAAGAAGAGGATTCTAAGCAGTAAGGGATTTTGTCTGCATCACTTTGGAGATCTTTGTGAATATGCGGAAAGCAGGTTAAACGATAAGGAAAAAAAAGAATTTTATTCTTCTGTATTTGAGCTGATGGAAAAAAATATGGAGCGTCTTCAGGAGGATATAAGCTGGCTGGTGGAGAAGTTTGACTACCGGAACAAGGATGCGGATTGGAAAAACTCTAAAGATGCCATTCAGCGGGGAATGCAGAAATTAAAAGGCGGTTATCCGGCAGATCCGGTTTACAAGCAGAGCAAGTAGGCTGATCATAGCAGCGTGATCAGCCAATAACATAACCCCAGTATCCAACTGGTAAAAATGCCGTATAAAATTACCGGACCGGCAATGGTAAATATTTTACAGCCGATACCAAATACCTGGCCTTCTTTTTTAAATTCTACAGCCGGCGCTGCCACGGAATTTGCAAATCCGGTAATGGGAACTAAAGCTCCAGCACCGCCGAATTTTACAATGGAAGGATAAATATTCAGGCCCGTCAAAAGAACACTGGCAAATACAAGGATAAGGGAGCAGAAGCTGCCGGCCATTTCTTTATCCATTCCCAACCGGTTTCCTGCAAAGTTCAGAAGAAACTGCCCGATTACACAGATAATCCCCCCCACAATAAATGCTTTTAACATCTGCAGGTACAGATTGTGGGTTGGAGTAATCATTTTTACATATTCTTCATATTCTTTTTCTAAATTTCTTTGTTCTGGATTCTTAGGTTCACTCATGTTTTTATTTGATTCCTTTCTTTTTATCCTTCTTTTTGTGTTTAGTTTGTCATCATTTTTTGCAAATATACATATCTTCTTAATATCTTGACCGTATAAACAGTTTATAATAAGGAGTATGAAAAATTGGGGAACATTCTTGTGATTTTAAAGTAGGAATGATACAATAAAAAACAGAGTGTATTAGTTCAAATGATGAGAGCAGGGGAATGTTATGGTAAGTTTTTCCAGTTTGGAATTTATTTTTCGATTTTTACTGATTTTTTTAATTGTATATTTTGCAACACCTGTTAAATATAAGGATATTGCATTGCTGGCTGGCAGTTTGGTCTTTTATGCTTTGGGGGAGCCGGTTTTTATTTTTGTACTTATTTTTACCACATTGGTTAATTATTTTTTGGGGCGGCAGGCATGGAAACTGGGAGAAGGTTTTTTGGTACAGGATTGGCAGAACAAAAAACGTAAGCGCCTGATAATTGGCGCAATTGTTTTTGATGTGCTTGTACTTGCAGTTTTTAAGGGACTGGCAACTTTTGCAGATAGTGCACTTCTTCCATTAGGTATCAGTTTTTACATTTTCAAAATGATTTCTTTTCAGGCGGATATTCTTCGGGGAGAGATTTGGAGCATTCCTAAGTTTAGAAGCACCGCACTATATTTTACTATGTTTCCTCAAGTGACATCTGGTCCTATCATGCGCTATAATGAAGGGGAATTTGGATGGGAAAAGAGCAGCAGCTTAGAGAAGTTTGAAGAAGGCTTAAAATATTTTATATTAGGGCTGGGAATGAAAGTGCTTTTGGCAGATCGTCTTGCAATTTTATGGAATGATCTGCAGATGATTGGATTTCAAAGCATATCTACCCCACTGGCCTGGTTTGGAGCAGCAGGCTATTCCTTACGTCTTTACTTTGACTTTTGGGGATATTCCCTGATGGCCTCCGGCCTTTTGGTCATGCTGGGTTATGATTTTATAGAAAACTTTCATCATCCCTATGCGGCAAAAAGCATTGCAGATTTTTACAGAAGATGGCATATAACATTGGGCAGTTGGTTTAAGGACTATATATACATTCCCATGGGCGGAAGCCGGTGCAGTGAGGGAAGGATGGTACTTAATCTTGCTTTGGTTTGGATTCTAACCGGAATCTGGCATGGAAATGGTTATAATTTTATAATATGGGGAGTAGTTCTTGGTTTTTTTATTATACTGGAAAAGCTGTTTTACGGAAAAAAACTGCAAAAGATTCCGGTAATCGGAAATTTGTACGTGTTATTATTGATTCCTCTTACCTGGGTGATATTTGCTGTTACAGATTTAAAGCAGCTTGGCATTTATTTTGGAAGACTGTTCCCATTTATTGGGGGAGCCGGCATAGCAGTAAATGCTCAGGATATTATCAGATATGCAGAAAATTATGGAATCTACTTTGCAGCAGGCATCCTGCTCTGTATACCGGCGGTTTTCGAGTATTATGAAAAACACAAGAAAAGTTTAATTGTCATATTGCTGCTGGTCATTATTTTCTGGTTTTCGATTTACCACCTGTCCATCAGTGCCGGCAACCCATTTATGTATTTGAAGTTCTAACAGTTCAGCCAAACATATGATGATATGGACGTGACATGCCTGCATGTCAAAGGAAATATCATCATATGTTTGAGCGGAGCGCCCAAACATGAAGCAAAGGAAAAGCCGCGAAGCGGCGAAGGATGCTAAGCATCCGGCTTTGCGAATGGCTGGGGCTGAACTGTTAGGGTAGTGGAGAAGAGAAAAGAAGAAAAACGCACCATGCCTGCATGTCAAAGGAAATTCTAAAGAGAAGTTACAAGTTGAAGGGAAAATAGGTAATACAAATGAAGTTAATAAAGAAATGTCCTGTTGTTATTTTACTAATCAGTATTGGTGTGCTCCTTACAATTGTGGGGGCGGCAGGAAGAAGAACCATATATGCGGATCAGGAGTATGATCCGCTGAAAAAACCGGTTTTATCAATTGTTTTTACAGCAATAAATGATGCCATATATCCTTGGGAGCTGCTTATACATGAAAATCAGGAAGTAATGGCGCGGGGAGATGTGCAGGAAACCGAAGAACTTTCAGAGGAAGGCAGTGACGGGGAGAATCAGCCGGGGGAGGAAGGCATTCCTGCCATAACACCTTCGCCATCTCCCAAACCGACACCTTCACCGGAGCCGACACCTGTTCCAGAGGCACCGTTAGAACGGTTAGAGCCCCTTAGAGAAAGCACGCATGAAGAATATTTAAATCATATTTCAGCAGATATTTACGGAGATGCAGGGACAAAACGTGCGGCGGAATATGAATTTGCCACAGTAGATGAGAGCTATTTTGATGATGCACTGTTTATTGGAGACTCCAGAACAGTCGGCCTTCGTGATTATACAGATTTGTCAGAGCACGCAGACTTTTATTGCGAAACTTCTCTTACCATATATAAGGTGATGGAGGAAAATTTTGACGGGCAGGGAACTGTGGAAGAAGCACTTTCTAATAAGGATTATGGAAAAATATATCTGATGGTGGGAATCAATGAGCTGGGCAGAGGCACCACGGAAGATTTTATGGAGAAATATATGGAAGTAGTGGATACTATTCATGCATTGGAACCGGATGCCAGGATTTTTATTCAGGGTATTATGAGAGTATCGGGGAAAAAGAGCAATTCAGATGCTATTTTTAATAACAGCAATATTAATGCCAGAAACAATGCAATTGCAACATTAGCTGACAATAAGCAGATTTTTTATATTGATGTAAACGAAGTAGTTTGTGATGAAGAGGGAAATCTTCATGAGGATTATACCTTTGACCAGATTCATTTACTGGGAGCCTATGATGAAATATGGAAACAATTTTTGCTGGAACATGGCGTGGTGGAGTAAAAACACCACGCTTTTTCTATATTATATAGGATGTGTTGTTTTGCCCTGTAAAATCATAGGCAGGGTGGTATAGCTTTGCACAAGCAGGCTGGGATTTTTCAATTTGCGCAGAATAATATCTCCTGCCTGGGCGCCCATATCATAGACATCAATGTCTACAATGGTGGGAGGAGGATCTATAATGCCGGAGTAAGGGAAAGAGTCAAAGGTAAGAAAAGCAATTTCGTCAGGAACCTTTAAGCCGCAGTCGTGGATTGCTCTGGAAACGCCTACTGCGATACAACTGTTTTCACATACAATAGCCAGAGGGCGTTTGGAGGGAGGGAGCTGAAGCATTTTTTCAGCCGCCTGATAGCTTTCCAAAGTGCCGGAATCGGTGTATCCAATGCACTCAGGAGCAATGCGGATTCCATAATCCCGCATTTTTCCTATAAAACCTTTTAAACGCTGATTAGAAATAACATCTGTCTTCCGTCCGCCAATAAAAGCGGCTTTTGTGTAATCACAGTTGATTAAATGCATGGCGGCGTACTGTCCTGCAAGCCCATGATTGGTGTCAATCCAGCAAAGGGCGCTGTCAAAACCCGGATGTCCGATAATGATATGGGGAAATCCTGAGGATAAAATCAAATCTGCAGTTTCCTGCTTTGTAATAGCGGAGCCATGTACAATCAAAGCGTCAGCACATTTCTGGGAAATAACCCTGGAGACGGATTCACACGGGTATGTATCTTCGGAGGTGTCCACAAGAGAAAGCGTATATCCGCACTTGGCAAGCTGGCTGTAGACGCCGCACATAATATCAAACATATGAGGATTCCGGTAGGCTTCATTTTTGCTTAGTGCAGTCAGATAGACAATGTTTCTGGTATTTTGCCTTGCAAAGCTGACTGCCCGGGCGTTGGGAGTATAGTTAAGGCGGGCCATAACTGTCCGTACCCTTTCAGTAGTGGCAGGAGAAATAGTGGTCCAGTTATTTAATACCTTTGATACGGTGGAAATGGAAACGCCGGCTTCCTTTGCCACATCACTTATTGTAACAGCCATAAAAACCTCCTGATGGGATAAAACTATAGTGAACATATCTAAAATCACTTTTATAGTATAGCGCTTTCCTAACAAAGTCAATAAAAAGTGTATTTAAATGATTGCAAAAAGTGAAATAAAAGTTGAAAATATAGGTATATAAGCAGTAAATGCATTTAACTGATTCTATGTAGAAATAACAAATCAAAGGAAAATCAAGAAAGCAGTTTCCTAAAAAAGGAGGAAATAAGTATGAAAAGGATATTGAGTATGATGGTTTGCGGATGTCTTGCGGCAGGGATGCTTACCGGCTGCGGCAGCAGGAATAATGTGGCAGATACAGCACAGGAAGCAGGAGGCGCCGAAGAAGAAAATACAGTGGAGGCCGTAGAAAACACAGAAGTGCCAGGGGAAGAAACAGAGCCTGTGGAAGTCAAAATATGGCATGACGGAGACGAGGCAATTATGGGAAAGATAGAAGCTACGGTGAATGAAGCATTAAAGGATCAACAAATAAGCATATCTTTTGAGAAAAAAAGCGGTCTTACCGATCAACTGCAGCTATATGGAAATGATGCGGCAAACGGACCTGATCTGTATTTTTATGCACATGATACGTTAGGAACCTTTGTAGAGATGGGAATTGCAGCCCCTATTTCTGATGTGGCAGGAGAAGATGTGTTTTCAGGACTGCTTCCCATGACGGTAGAAGCGGGAACTTATAAGGATGTTCAATACTTTATGCCGGTTTATTTTGAAACTCTTTTGTTTATGTATAATAAAGCGCTTTGGGAAGGGGAAGTGCCGGAAACTACCGAAGAATTATATGCTTATATGGAAGCACACACAGACACAGGGGCAGGAACCTATGCAGTTGTTAACCAGCATTCCACCGCATATAATGTAGCGCCCTTTATTAATGGATTTGGAGGAGCTGTTATTGATAAAAACGGACAGCCGGGACTGAATCTTGCACAGACAATTGAAGCGGTGGAATACAATAAGAAATTTGCAGCTTTACAGGCTGACGGAGATTATAATACGGTAACCACTTTGTTTAATGAAGGAAAGGCAGCGGCGATTATAGGCGGTCCCTGGCTGGTTTCAGGAATCAAAGAGGCAGGAATTGATCTGGGAATCAAGTCGTTATCTGATTTTAAGCTTCCTAACGGGAACGGACTGGCTCCATTTTCAGGGGTACAGGGAGTAGGTGTTTTAAAACATGCAGTGGATGAAAAGAAAGATGCTATTGCACAGGTACTTAAGGTAATGGCAGGGAGGGAAGTTGGAGAAGCCCTTGCACTTGGTTCTAACTGCGCGCCGGCCAATATGGAAGCTTATGCAAATCCGGAGGTGGAAGCCAATGAGATGATTATTGCAATCAAAGAGACAGCCGAAACTGCACAGCCTATGCCCAATATACCGGAGATGAGCGTTATGTGGGGGCCTGCGGAAGGATTGCTTGCAGCAGTTAATAAATCAGGAGAAGATGTAAAGACAGCGGCAGAACGCTGTCAGCAGGATGCATTGACAGCAATTGCAGATATGCAGTAAAGATAAGGAGGAGAGCAATGAAGAAGCGTAAAAAGCTGATACCCTGGCTGCAGAGTATGCCCGCAATGATATTGATCGCAATTATTATTGTATTTCCTGTTTTATATACAGGGTATATTTCACTTACCAATATGAATCTTTATCATTGGTTTGATTTTAAAGTGATTGGGCTTTCCAATTATGCAAGGGCGCTCACAAAGGTGGATTCGGGATTTTTGTCAGCGCTGCTTACCACAATTTTATGGACAGTATTCAATATGGTGATTCAGGTATCGGCCGCTTTCTTTATTGCTCTGGGACTTAATACGGAAGGACTGAAAATCGGAAGGATTTATAAAACACTGCTTATGTTTCCCTGGGCAATGCCTTCCTATATTTCGATTCTCTTGTGGCGCGTGGGAATTTTTAATACGGAATTTGGGTTGGTTAATAAGGTTTTGGTTTCGATGGGACTGGAAAAAGTAAATTTTTTGTCAAGAAATGTGCCTGCATTTTTGTCCTGTATGGTTTTGAACCTGTGGATGGCGCTGCCCTTTATGATTATGACCATAGATGGTGCCCTTCAGAGCATAGATAAAAGCAGTTATGAAAGTGCCCAGATGGAGGGGGCGGGTTTTTGGGCAAAGCATTTTCATATTACGGTTCCTGCCCTGCGGGTGGTGATTATGCCTGCGGTAATCATGACTACTTTTACAACCTTTAAGCAGTTTGACATTATTTATCTGCTGACGATGCAAAAGGGAGCGCTTTCAGGGGCAAGCCTGCAGACAATTATTACTTATGCCCATCAGAATGCATTTGTGTCAAACAATTATGGTCTGTCATCAGCAGTATCCATAATTATATTTGGGATTATTATTTTATTTTCCCTTTGGACAAACCGGAGCATAAAGGAGGATTAAAAATGAAAAAAATAAAGAAAACCATACAGCTTACGTTCCTCCACGTTTTTTATATTATATTGTGCTTTGTGGGAATGATTCCCGTGCTCTATGCGTTTGGACTTTCCTTAAGTGGAAGCGGCGGGGCATTATCCTCTGACTTGTCCTTGTTTCCGGATAAGCCTTCCTTTGAAAATTATTACAGGATTATTGTGGAGGAGCCTTTTTTATTATGGTTTAAAAATTCGATTATTTTAAGCGTGGGTACCATGATTGCTGCCATTTCATTTGGCACGCTGGCAGCATATGCCTTTTCCAGGTACCGGTTTAAAGGGAGAAGAACAGTTCTTAATATGTTGTTATTGTTAAATGCTTTTCCCCAGATTCTGTCTATGTTTGCCTTGTTCCGTCTGTTTAAAAATATGGGGCTTCTTAATTCAAGGCCGGGGCTTATTCTTATTTATGCGGGAAGCATGTGTATTTTCAGCATCTGGAATCTGAAAGGATACTTTGACACCATACCAATAGAAATAGAAGAAGCTTCTAAAATAGATGGAGCAAGTGATTTTAAAATGTTGTGGAAGATTATTATGCCTCTTGCCATGCCTGCAGTTATTGTCACATCAGTTATGGTTTTAATTTTTGTATGGAATGAATATTTGTTTGCCACAACCTTTATGCTCAGTGAAAACAGCTATACTTTAGCAGGCGGATTGTACCAGTTACAGGCAGATGACTATAGCAGGAGCTGGCCGCTTTTTTCTGCAGCGGCAATTATGGTGTCTCTTCCAATTTTAGTGATTTTTTTCTGTATACAAAAATATATGGTTTCAGGACTTACGGCAGGAGGAGTGAAAGGATGAACAAATGTGCCATTTTACATATACCGCTGTCAGAGTATGCTTATGCGGAAGATGAACATACTATAAGGATAAGGCTCCGGGCGGAAAAATATGATTTAAATAAATGCTGTGTATTTTACGGGGACCGGGTGGCTCCCATAAACCCGATTCCTGTGAAAAAAATAGAAATGAAGTTAACTGCCCGTGATGAATTATTTGATTATTATGAGGCTGTGATAAAAGACAGGTATACAAGAGTATGCTATTATTTTGCATTAGATGACGGAAAGGAAAGTCTTTTTTATTATGGAAGAGGATTGCGCAGGGAGATTACCGATAACCGGACTGAGTTTTTTCAATTTCCATATATTAGAAGAGAAGATATTATAAAAATACCTGTATGGGCACAAAATGCGGTGATGTATCAGATTTTTCCTGATAGTTTTGCTAACGGAAAAAGAAACCTTTCAGAATGCGTAAAAGAAATTGATCTTGGAGGAGAGGGAGTCTCAAAATCTCAAAGAGGGGGAACTTTAAAAGGAGTGGAGGAAAATCTGGATTATCTTGAAAACCTGGGGATTAATTGTATTTATTTCAATCCGATTTTTAAAGCAGCTTCTTATCACAAATATGATATTATTGATTATTTTCAGGTAGATCCCTGTTTTGGAAGCAATGAAGACTTAAAACACCTTGTACAAGCCTGTCATGAAAGAAATATAAAGGTGATTTTAGATGGTGTTTTTAATCATTGCGGCACCGGATTTATGGCTTTTCAGGATGTGTTGAAAAATGGGAAAAAGTCGGATTACTATGACTGGTTTTACCAGCTTCCGGAAAAGGTTTTATTGACAGATCCGCCAGAATATGCTGCTTTTGCTTATGTGAAAGAAATGCCGAAGCTAAATACGGGGAATCCGGAGGTTGCCGCATATTTTGCCGGTGTGGGGCAGTTTTGGATTAGGGAGGCGGACATAGACGGATGGAGGCTGGATGTTGCAAATGAGGTAAACCATGAATTCTGGAGAATATTTAAACAGCAGGTTTGCGCCATAAAGCAGGAAGTTTTTTTGATCGGCGAAATTTGGGAGGATGCACAATGCTGGCTTATGGGGGATCAGTTTGATTCTACCATGAATTATCCTTTTTCTTATATTTGCAGGGACTTTTTTGCGGACAGGAAAATCAGTGTTAAGGAATTTGATCAGCAGCTCCACCGGATGTTGATGAGGTATCCCGCCTGTATAGACAGGGTGCAGATGAATTTTCTGGACACTCATGATGTGCCAAGGTTTTTAAGCCATTGCAGAGGGGACAAAAAAAGTGTAGAGCTTGCCATGTTTTTTATGCTTATGATGGTGGGAATTCCCTCCATATTTTACGGGGATGAGGCTTATATTGAAGGAGAAACGGAAAATGCTTACAGGAAGGCAATGCCTTGGAAAGATGGGGAAAGCAGATTATATCATAAAATAAAAAAATGGATAAGTTTAAGAAAAAGTAATGAAGCTTTGCGGAAAGGAGAATTTATCACCCGTTACATGGACGAGGAGGCAGAAATTTATTTTTTTGAAAGAAGTTTTGAAGAAAACAAAATTCTGGTTGGAATCAATCATGGGATGCATAACGCAGAGGTTCCCTGCAAGAACTTGAATTGTGAGAGCCTTGTGGATCTTCTCACAGGAGAAAGGATAAGTGAAAAGGTTTTGTTTGGTGCATTAGAAGGGAAAGTGTTTCAATTATAAATAATTGTAAGACGCATAAAAATCTCCGGATGAGAAAAACTATCAAAAAGTAAATCATCTGGAGGTTTTTTATGGATACGACAGTGGGAGCGATTTTTGAGCAGGGAGAAAGAAGCATTAAGGTGCCGGTTCCCGTTTATATAAGAGCAAGTGCATCTGTAGTTGGTACAAAGGAAGGCGCCGGTCCTTTTGGCGACTGTTTTGACATGGTAGGTGTGGATGATAAATTTGGCTGCAATACTTGGGAAGAGGCAGAAAGTACTTTGCAAAAGGAAGCGCTTACTCTTGCTATAGGCAAATCAGGATTAAAAAATAGGGAGATCAAGTACTTGTTTGCAGGAGATCTTCTGGGGCAGTCTATTGCCAGCAGTTTTGGACTGGGTGCTTTTCAGATTCCTCTTGTGGGAATGTACGGGGCCTGTTCTACCTGTGGCCTTTCCATGTCTATGGCAGTAATTATGATTGCCGGGGGCATGGCGGAATATGCTGCCTGTGTCACATCAAGTCATTTTGCAAGTGCGGAAAAGGAGTTCCGTTTTCCTTTGGGCTATGGGAACCAAAGGCCCCTTTCAGCCACATGGACAGTAACCGGAAGCGGTGCATTTGTTTTAAGCAGCATAAAGGGAAAAAAGGACAGGGCAATGGTGGACGGTATTACTATTGGAAAGATTGTAGATTTCGGGCTGAAAGATTCCATGAACATGGGTGCATGTATGGCGCCGGCAGCCTGTGATACGATACATCAGCATCTGACAGATTTTGACAGAAAGCCCTCTGATTATGATAAAATAATTACGGGAGATTTAGGAAGTGTGGGACAAAAGGCCCTTTGGGATATGATGAGGGAGAAAGGAATGGATATTTCCAAGGTGCATATGGACTGTGGTATGGAAATCTATGACCAAAGTCAGGACGCCCATGCAGGGGGCAGCGGCTGCGGATGCAGCGCGGTAACCCTGTCAGCTTATATCTTAAAGCAGCTTGAGGAAGGAAAATGGAAAAGAGTGTTGTTTGTCCCTACCGGCGCCCTTTTGTCAAAAACAAGCTTTAACGAAGGTCAGAGCATACCGGGAATTGCACATGCGCTGGAGCTGATAAGCTGTAAATAGTAATAGATTTCGTCTGAAAAATTTCAATTAAAAGGCAGTTCAGCCAAGACACAGGCTGAGCTGCCTTTTTCATCTGCTTTTTTTCGATCTGTACAGCCAGATACATATTTTTCTTCCCAATATTACGATATTTCCCCCAAATATTACGTTATTTCCCATAAGGTAGAAAACTGAAAATTGAAATAATAATATGTTAGTATAGAGGTTTTTACAATAGTTAAAAAGTGCAAAAGTAAGTGCGCATGAAGGGATAAAGGAGAAATTTTATGAGAAATTTACTAGGCAAAAGAGGAATATGCCGAATAACGGCAGTTTTTTTAGCTTTAAGTATTTTATTTGTGCAGCAGCCTGATATGCCGGGGCTGTTTCGGGTGCTTGCAGCGCAGGAGGACAGTCAGGAGATAGCATTTTTCCAGACATTACCGGATGAAGTAAGCAATCAGACGGTTTTATTAGGAACACCTGTAGAGGAACTGTATCTGCCGGATACACTAGAAGCAGTTGTGCTTAGGGAGCAGGAAAAAGAAGATGTGGAAGATAGTGAAGATGGTGAAATAAAGGATGAGGACAAGCTTCCGGAGGAAACCTTTCCTCCGGATGAGGATAAAACGGATGAAAAAGATGAATTAGGGGGGACTGGTTCTGGTGAAGAAGATTCAGGTGAGAATAACGAAGACGGGGATGAGCCTAATGAAGAAAACCCTGATGAAAATCTTTCCGGAGAAGAAGACGACGGAAATAAGAATAATTCCGGCGAAGACAATCAGGAAGATAGTAATTCCGGCGGGGAAACAGCGGAAGGAACTGGTGAAGACAGCTTAGGGGAAAACAATCCAGGTGCGGAAGGAACTGACGGGGACAATTCAGGAGAAAATAACTCTGATGAGAATAATAACACACAGACAAGCGAATCTCAGGAAGACAAAGGCGCAGATGCGGAAGCAGACAATGAAAACAGTAGTGGTGAAGCCGGTATAAATGAACTGTCAAAGGATATAGTTACTGTAAATGCGCAGGTAAACTATGCCCGTCCGTTTGGTCTGCGCCCCACGGAAATAAGGAGAACGGAGACGGTTAGTGAAAATGACCTGATAACAGGGGGAGAAGACACATCCTATGATAATGAGGAGAGCTCAGAAAATACTTCATCGCAGATTGTGGAAGAAACCATTGTCCTGTCAGGCATTACATGGGAAAGTGCGCCTCTTTATGACGGGGAAACACCGGGAGCGTACGTTTTTACACCGGTGCTGCCGGAAGGGTATACACTTATGCAGGGGCTTACGCTGCCACAGATTTTTATTACTGTTTTGGACGCGGAAGATGGTGGAAAAATAGAGCTTTTGGTGCGTCCCTATGACGAGGAAAATTCTTCCCACATGGTTTATTATTTAAAGGATGTCTATGACAGTTATTCATGGGAAGTCTATACAGGGGAAGACTGGCAGGAGATGTTTGAATATGAACCGGAATTTGTGGCAGGCAAGGAGGAATGGTATACCTATAAGTTCAGATGTATTGTAATAAAGGATGGTATTCGTTATACAGCCTGTGCCAAAGATGACTGGCAGATGGGAGATTTTGGGATTATGTCTCTGGCCGCAAATGGAGAAGATACCGGGCAGAGCGATTATATCTATTATTCAAACGGCGCCTTGTTTAATGTGAGAGGAATTGATGGAGGAAGGCAAATACGGACTACCTATAGGGACTTTGGATATAGAACGGCATCTTCTGTAAATGGAGAAAGCCAGATGCTGTGGAATGCAGCAGAAAATGTGGCTATGGGAAATTCTCTGTATGGCAGGAGAGATATTTCTCTGGCCCTTAATGGCAGATATGTAAAGGTACAGTATACGGTAGAAAACAGGGGCTCATCCGTTCAGAATTTTAAGATAGGTTCCTCTGGTGACGTTATGATTGATAACAATGACCAAGCTCCGGTGGTGGGCAGTGCAAGCGGTCTTTTGATGGAAGGCAGGCCTAAAAACTCCTACAAGTACAATTTAGTAGCATCTTCAGTGGATACATTATGGTATGGCTTTTATACAGAAGCATATAGAAATATGTTTACCGATCTGGGAGATAAAAGTACGCCTTATACATCAGACAGCGGTATAGCATGGTCGTGGAGCGGACAGGTAGAGCCAGGGCAAAGATGGAGCAGATATATTCTTTTAGGAGTAGGAGAACTGCCGGCAGCGCCAAAGACACCTGTTCTCAGCAATAAAGATCCCATACTTATTCCGGGAAAGCAGTTTTCCTTTACAGGAACCGCAGAGCCGGGGAATAGGGTTTATGTGGAAGTGGCAGGAGAAGAATTCAGCGCTGTAGCGGATAGTACGGGCAAATTTACTATACCGGTGATAATACCGGAGGATATCCCTGAGGGAAATACAAATGTGAATTTCTATGCGGTATCTCCGGAAGGCGGTGTTTCTGATACAGGAAGTATTGCGGCAACGGTGGCAAGGAAGGCGGCTGTTGCTTTGTCAGATGCAACGGTTTCTGTTATGGAGGACAGTATACTGGATGATACATGGTACCGCAGCCAGATAGCGAGTTCTAGCGGGACGGTAAGCTATAACAGTTCTTTAGTAAAAACCACGACTCCTGGTACTTATAAGGTAACCTACACTGCAAAGATGGCGGGAAGTCCGGATGCACAGGCGGTTCTTACCATTATTGTAATGCCGCTGCCCCTGGAATTATCAGAGATTACGGCGGTCCGCGTAACAGGAAAAGATGAGTTTACGTTAAAGTCTACTTTGGTGCATACTGGCGGGGAAAACATTACAGAGACAGGCTTTGTCTGGGGGGCTATGCAGAATCCTACGAAGGAGTTAAACAACGGTCAGATCAGTACAAGTACGCCAGTGAAAACGAAAAATAGCCAGATTCAGGTGGCTGCAAGTCAAATTGTGGATGGAATTACTTATTATGCCAGAGCATATGTGCTTACCGCAGGAGGAACTATTTATTATAGCAGGCAGAAGGACTTTTCCATCAACGGAAAATCCTATGGAACCTTTACCATTAAAAATAATAATAACAATACCTTTACAGTGACGAGAACCGGCGGCGTTGATGGAAGCCAGAAGGTTTATTTCCGCACGGTCAACGGTTCAGCAGTTGGAGGTACACATTTCACTCATCAGGCATCTTTCCTTACCTTTAATCAGGGAGAGAGCAGCAAGACGATTACGATCGCTGAAAACAAAGTGACCACAGCATATAATAACAAGCCGGCCACTTCTTATTCCAATTCGGACAGGACATACGAGGTGGAAATTTATCGGATAGATGGCGGTGGTATATTGGGAAGCACCACCAGAGCGTCAAGGACCATGGCGAAGGATGGAAATTATGTAGTTGACAGAAGCATTTATAACGTAAAAGAAGACAGGGTTTATTCCTCCACGGTTACAGTAAATGATCCGGCAGATAACGCCGAAGATGGTGGAAAAGATAAAAATTATACAAATTTATGGCATAGCAGAGGCGCTGAAAACCCACATTATACCCGAACTATTCCTGGCGGAGCTTATACCTTAAATACAGCCACCGGATGGGGGTACCGTTATGTGTTATCAGGAGCGAAAGAGAATGCGGGGTATGCAGACTGCTGGATTGGTTATCAGGAACCGCAAAGAGGAGGATTTTATGTTGGGGGTGCTGCAGCAATAAACATACCCGGGCAGAAGTGGGCAGGATGCATTAATGATATTAACGGTACGTATGAAGCTCCTGGCGGAAGCAATTTTGCTGCAACACATTGGAGAGATGACAGCAAAAGTGTAAAGGGGCCGGACGGAAAAGACTATATTTTATTTAGTGCCAGAGAAACTGTGCATGTACATTTTGGTGCACATGGAGCAGATAAAGACGTTTGGAAGCTGAATTCACTTGTAGGATATTCTTGTGTGCTTGACTCGAAAGAGCCTCAGCTAATAGGCATTGCGCCAATGGCAGCAGTTACCTATAAGCCTGGAGATAAATTTACGGTATCTTTAGTTTTTGACGAAATCGTTGATTCTAAGAACAGTAATTTATCCAGCGTGGCGATTGCTACTACATGGGGTAACATTGCATATAAAGGCGGTGCCGACACCAATGTGCTTTATTTTGAGGGGATAGTGCCTGAAAATACACAAGGAACATTGACCATAAACAGTATAGTAAATGGAGCCAATATTAAGGATATGTGTGATACTGCCGGAACTGTATCCAGCGGAAGCGGCACCGCAAGTATTACAGTAAATAATACGAAGCCCAGCGTCAGCATTACCAATACCCAAATAGCAAACGGAACGGCAAAGGCTACTATTAATGGTACAAATATCAATACTTTGCAGTATACCTGGAGTACAAGCAGCTCTATGCCGGTAAATGGATGGCTCAATGGCACAAAGGGAGCAATAGTTACTACCAGACAAACCTCCGGTACATGGTATCTTCATGTAAGAGGAATAAATAACGACACAGGGAAAATGGCAAGCGCTTCAAAGAGCTTTAGCTTTAGCAGTACTGCAGGGACACTACCAGAGCTGGGGCTGGCGGCAGATAACAGTGCATGGGCGCGTACAAGAACAATCACCCTTACAAAGACTCCATCTACAGCTTCCGTAACGGTAAAGACGCCTTCAGGGAGTACAGCTTCCGTTTCCGGTACAAGCTATACGGCAACAGAAAATGGAACCTATACTTTTACACTTACGTCAGGAAGTGAAAAGGTAGTGAAAAGTATTGTAGTCAGCAAGATAGATCGTGTTAATCCTGCTGTTTCAATTGAAGGTCCATCAAATACGACGCATAGTGAAAACGTAATATTGACAATAAGTCCTACGGATCAGGGAGGCTCTGGCATTAAAAGTGTAACTGGCAAGTGGACAAGAACAACAAATGGTGGAAGTTCGGCTACGGTTAATGCCACACTTTCGTCTAATGGAGATGGAACCTATCGGGTAATAACGCCTGGAACGACAGGAAATAACTATACCTTTAAATTGCAGGTTACGGTAACGGATCAGGCAGGAAATACCTATACAAGTCCTGCGTCGGCATCCATTAACTATACGGTAAATCTGAAGATGCCTACAATTACGGTGACCAAGACAGGCAGCAGTAAGGCAGGAGATACCTATTCTTATAAGGTTGTGGCAAATGGAAATACGATAACGACAATTCAGCTTCCGGATGGAACCGCTACAACTGCACTGAACGGTACTTTTACCATTACTTCCCCCGGTACTTATTACGTAACTGTCAGTGATGCGGTTGGCCATGTGGTGAAAAGCAGTCCGATCACAGCCAGCGGAATGGATGGTGTTCCGCCGGAAGTGCGCTTATACCAGAGAGATGAAAGCTGGACAAATAAGCCTGTTCTTATTGATGTAAACATTTATGAAGAGGTAGGCATTGCTTCTATTACGTGGAAAAAACAAGGAAGCAGCACTTCATCCAATTTATCCTACAACAAGGAAGGGGAGTCTGGGTACATAGGAAGCTTTTCAATTACGGAAAACGGAACTTATGAGGTAACAGCAACAGATACCAATGGGAATATAGGAAAGGAAAGCATTACTATATCCAATATTGATACCAATAAACCCAATGTGGCACTGACCATTACAATGGAGCCTAATGAAAATGGCTGGTATACCGCAGGCAGCGTACCAGTCAGGATAGAGTTTTCAGATCCACTTGATGCAGAGGGAAAAGAAGAAAGCGGTATTAGTTCGGTACAGTATAAATGGGTTAACAGTAAAACAGTGCCGGCAAGCGGTTTTACAAACGCCAGCCAGACACAGATAGCTGCAGGGGAATTGAGTTCATCACATGCAGTCAATGGAGAATGGTATCTGTATTATAAGGTAGTGGATCATGCTGGAAATGAGACATCCGGATTTTCAGAATTGATAAAAAGAGATGCAGTTGCACCGACTATTTCAAAGGTTACCGGTCCAAGTGAAGGTGTAAAAGCATCAGAAGGATTTACCTTTACGGCGGTTTCCGGCACACTGGGAACTTCCGGTGGATTTATGACAGGAAGACAGAGCACAGTTCCGGAAGAACAGGCAGCTAAGCTGGCGGAAAGAACGAATGCAGGAAGCCTGACAGGAAACTTAAAGGTAACTGAGGCAGGAACTTACAGATTCAGAATTTATACCTATGCAGGGAAAACAAGCAATTTATATAGCAGATATGTTTATAAAATTTCTTTTAACAGTCAGGGAGGCAGTGCTCTTGATTCTCAGCTTGTATGGCGGGACGATAGCAGTAATCTTGTCTGCAGGGTGATGAAACCTGCTGATCCTGTCAGGGAAGGATATACTTTTGGCGGCTGGTATACGGACAAAGCGTATGAAAATCCTTTTGATTTTAATGTACAAGTAAAAGCAAACATTACACTTTATGCAAAATGGAGCGCCAATACTTATCAGGTGAATTATCAGATAGATGGAGCACCATATATGCCGGAGGATAATTTACAGAGTTACGTTTACGGAGCAGGGATTACTCTGCCGGTGCCTGAAAGGGAAGGATATACTTTTGACGGCTGGTATACAAGCAGTTCTTATACAGGTGAAAAGCAAACAGTAGTAGGAAAGACAGATGTAGGAAATAAAATGTATTATGCCCGCTGGAAGGATATTGAAAAGCCGGTGCTTGCGGCAGCGCTGTCCGCACAGGAAAATGAAAAAGGATGGTTCGGGGCGGATAATGTGCCGAAGATATCTCTTACCTATTCCGACAATGAAGGTGTAAGCAGCCTGATGGTTTCAGTGGATGAAGGCGCATTTACAACGATACAGGGGCTTCCAACAGGGAAAAATGCATCCGGCGTTTATACTGCATTACAGGAAGGAGCACATACTTATGTGTTTAAGGCAGTGGACGCAGCCGGAAATGAAGCCCTTACGGAAAAAATTACAGTGAAGCTGGACACACAGGTGCCAGTAATCGGAGATATCAGCTATGCACAGAAAGAGACAGAGATGGAAGGCTGGATTATAGGAAAGGACAGACTGATTATTTCCATTCCTGTGACAGAGGAAGGAAGCGGTGCAGAGCAGATTCGTTATGATGCTGAGCCTTTTGGAGGCCAGAGCGTTACAAAGACAGCAGAACTTATAAAGGGTTCCGATGGACTTAAGGCGGAAATTCTGCTGGAGGCTGACTGGAAAGGAAGGATCAGTAATATTACCTGTATTGACCAGGCTGATAATGAAGCACAGAGCAAGGATAGCGGAAACATTATCGTAGAAAACCATCCGCCCCTGATTACTGTGCGGGAAGCAGATTTAAGCAATCCTTCAAAGCCTGCGGCAGGCGGAGAATTGTCAGAAGAATACTATGAGGAGGGCATGGCGCCTACCCTTTATGTACAGATTGAGGATGCTTCTTATGCAGGAGATGGCAACAAAATCAGTGCCGGAATCAAGAGCATTACCTATAATCTTGATGGAAAAGAAAATAAAGTAACAAACGGATTTGAAAGTAATCTGAAAACGGATCACAGTTTTCTGATACCGTTAACTGACGAAGCCGGCGTTATTGTGGTGGTGATAAAAGCATCAGATTATGCAGGTAATTTCGTACAGCAAAGCGTCACTGTCAGGGTGAAAGGACGGGAAAAGACGCCGGAGGCACAGGTGGATTACAAGGAGGACAAGATTGTTGATCTGGTGCCAGGTGCATCCTATGAAATAGGCCCGAAAGATGGGGAAAAACAGATCTATACAGCGGATGCAGATGGAACAATTCCCCTGAAAGATGCTTTTACAGATGCCACGATTGTAATTGTAAAGAAAGGGGATGGCATTTATGTAAGTGACAGCGAGGGACAGGAACTTACGATTCCCGGGCGTCCGGAAAGTTTAGATCCGGACAAAGACATTGAACTGACGCCGGAAATATCGTCCGGTGCTGGTGATGCGGAAATCAAGATAAAAATAGAAGTAGATCATGATGACATGGAGTACAGCACAGATGGAGGAAAAACATGGGAGCCGGTTCCTGATAATAAGGTAATTACTGATTTAGAGCCTGGTGAAGTTATTATAAGGGATAAGGCAAAAGAGGATACTCCTCATGGGGAGGAGGTAAAAATTACAATCCCTGAAAGTGCGGTGACGATTACAGCAGTTTTTGACTTAAACTATTCAGGTGGAGGTGATTTTGCTTCCCAAAAGAATTTAGATTATAACAACTTAATCAAAACACCTTCCACACCTCAAAGAGCAGGATATGATTTTGTGGCATGGTATCAGGATGCAGCCTTAACTAAGGAGTGGGATTTTGAAAAGGATGCGGTAGGAAGCAGCATAGATAAAGACAATTATCAGGTGGAAAATAACGTCATTACTGTCAGATTGTATGCAAAATGGCGGGAAAATGTGGCGCCAGTCATAAAAGCAGAATTGTCAGATGGGAAAAAAGAGGACAAATGGCATTCCCAGCTTTCCATTACATTGACTTATTCAGACAATGTAGGTGTGGCAGAGTTGTATGTAAAGTGTGACAATGAAGAATATGATTTTCTGAATGGAATGGCAACGGGAGAGTCTACGAAGGATCCTGTTACGGAAATTTATCCGATTACTCTGGAAGGAGAGCATACTTATATTTTTAAGGCAGTGGATGAGGCAGGCAATGTAACACAGACAAAACCTTTAACAGCAAGATTAGATGCTGTCAAACCAGTGCTTGGAGAGATATCCTATAATGAAGATTATACAAGTTTGTGGAATTGGATCATAAAGAAGGATAGTCTGATTATTACGATTCCTGTTACGGAAGAAGGAAGCGGTGTGGAGAAAGTGGAGTACACCCTTACAGCGGAAAATGGAAATACAGAAAATAAGGCTGCTAAGCTGAAAACAGATGCAGCAGGCGTGGAAGCGGAAATTGTTATTGCACCGGATTATAAAGGAAGCATTACCGGCATTACTGCTGTAGATTATGTAGGAAACAGGTCAGATACCAAGGCAGTTGGTGCAAGCGGCGGAGGCGTGCTTGTGGAGGACAATGCACCGGTTATTACCATTTTGGCCGATTGTTACCCCACAGATACGACTGCAGCCACGCAGCCGGCAGGTGTGGAACTTTCTACAAATTACTATGAGGCAGCCCCTAATCTGCTGATTAAGGTGACAGACGAGGAACAAGGGGTTATTACTTCTGGAATCAAAGGAGTATTCTGGCAGATCAATAATGGAAGTGAACAGCAGCAGGAAGGAAACTTTAACGCTTCTTTAAAGAAGGAATACAACTTTACCCTGGGAAGTCTTGGTGGACGGGCAGGGGAAGTCTATGTGTTAATAAGCGCAGTTGACCAGGCTGGAAATACTTCACAAAAAGGGGTGACAGTGAAAATAAAAGGTCAGGAAAACAAACCGGAGGCAAAGGTAAATTATCTGGAAGACAAAATAGAAGGTCTGGTGCCAAATGCAGAGTATGAGATAACTGACGGGCAGGGAGAGTCGGTAACTGTAAAAGCAGATAAGGAAGGAAAAATTCCCATTGGCGATACATGGCCCGGCGGCTCAGTCAGTGTTGTGAAAAAAGGCGATGGAGTAAATTCTATGGATAGTGAGGCGCAGGTAATTCAGGTCACAGCCCGCCCTGCCATGCCGAATGCAGGAATCGGTTATGAGAAGGAAGAACTGACCGGACTATCCGCAGGAGAAGTTTACCTGATTCAAGGCCAGAAGATTACGGCGTCTGCGGAAGGAACAATTCCAATTTCAGAGAGCTGGTTTGGCAAAAATATTACAATTATAAAACAGGGAAGTGAAGTTGTTCCTAACAGTAATCCCCAGATACTTCCAGTGCCGCCCCGTCCCAAGGCGCCCGCAGGCGTAATTCCTGTTCATGAGAGTGCAAAAGGGGCAAAGGACGGAAAACTGACAAACTTAGATGAACGCATGGAATATCGAAAAGCTGGAAGTAAAGAATGGATTTCGATAGATGAAAAAGTCATTACGGGACTTGCGCCGGGGGATTATGAGGTACGTTATATAGCAGACGGACAAGCTTTTACCTCTCAGACTGTGGTAATAAGCATTGATGAATATAAAAATCCCCAAGAGGACAAAGCCAATGAGGAAGAAGATAAGAAAGGAAATACAGGAGGCAGTTCTTCCGGCAGTTCATCAGAAAATGGAAATCAAAATCCGGCAGCTCCTTCCGGCATAACTGATAAAGACAGTAAGGATGGAGAGGATGATTCAAAAGAGAAAGGACTTGATGAAAAAGGTGCAGGTATAGAAGCAGACAGCAGCAACAGTTCTTCCAATGATACTTCCATCCAAAATGGAAAAGATCAAAATGAAGATGAAAAAGAAGATAATTCAAAGACAGAAATAAAAGATGAGGCGACGTGGACAAAAACAAGGGACATAGTATGTGTTGTGAAAGAGGGTAGAATTGTACCAGAAAACGGGATACAGGATGGAAACACAGCAGAACATGGAGAAGGAGCTGCAACGGTACTTTGGGTAAATAAGGGCAGTGTAATCGTTACGGTAAATAATGTAAATGAAAAACAGTGTACTGCCAGGGTAAGCGATGCTGTTGTGGTGGCCAATGCAGTATTGTCCGGACAGGAGATTGACCAGGTTGCACAGGGAGCAGTGATAGAGATCCGAATTGATGTGGATTCTGTTGACGAACTGATACCGCAGGAGGACAGGGTGCTTGCAGAACAGGGAATAAAAGAGAGCAGAAAGGAAATTCCCGATCTGATCATTGACAGGTATATTGATATTACCATGTATATGCGTGTAGGGGAAGGAGAATGGAATCCTGTTACAAAAGCAAATGAGGAAGTAGAGATTGTAATTGATATTCCCAAGGAACTGCAGAAGGAAAACCGTCAATTTTATGTGGTACGCATTCATCAGGGAGAATATACACTGCTTGAAGATTTAGATGATGCAGAAGATACGATTACCATACGGACCAGCCTGTTTTCCACTTATGCGATAGCCTTGAGAGAAGGAACACTTGAGGAAAACAATGGAAAATGCGGATTATGCCACATTTGTCCTACTTTCCTTGGAATATGCTGTTTTATATGGGCAGTGGTTATTCTGATATTGGCATCGGGGATCATCATTTTATACCGACATAAGAGAAAAAAGGTATAAAATACTTTTTATAAAACCTCTTAAAAACAGTCAGTTGAAGCATTTTACTCAACTGACTGTTTTGCCTGTATTCCAATATTGATCAATATATTTACAAAAAAAGTTTGGTATAGTGTTTTATAAAAGAATATTGTATGATGTTTATATGGAATCAGTTTCACGTCTTTTCAAAGAAGGGAAAGAAATATTGATATGAATAAAAAAACAGGAAAAGCAAAAATATTGTTTTTATTTCTCTGCCTTATTCTACTTGCAGGATGTGGTAAGAAAGAAGAAGCAGCAGAAGAAAGCAGCAATGAAGTTTACATAGCAGAATATCAGATTTTCCATATGGGGGACAGCAGACCGTATTTGTCAGTGTTTGACGAAAATGGAGGGATTTTCTTTGCCGGATGCGGAAAGGGGAAGAACGGTCAGTTGTTTTTTCTGGAAGCAGGGCAGAGGGAACCGGTGGAAATTGACTTAGGGATTTCGGCGGAAACCTGGATCACCGGCATGGGGCGTGACCGAAAGGGAAATCTTCTTTTGGCATGCAGTCAATATGATGAAACCTTAGAGTTATTTGAATTAAAAAGGGTGTCTGCTGATGGCAGTATACTTCAAAGTCTTGATTTGACTGGGATTTTCAGGAATGTTCCAGGATTTGAGGCGGGCAGCCTTGCAGGAGACGGACAGGGAAATTATTACATTGGAGACAAAAAGAAGCTGTATCTGATCAGTTCGGAAGGTAAATTAGTAAATACATTGGAAATGGAAGTGAGTATTGAAGCGCTCTTTTTGGCAAAAGAGGAGAACCTGCTGCTTGCAAGAATGTCAAATGGTACAATTGCTGAAATAAGTGAGGATAAGTTCTCTGTAAAAAATCTTGACTGTCATATTAATTTTGGACAGGGGATTTATACGTCGGGAGTAGAAACGGAACTGCTCTATGCGCAGGGGGATGCACTTTATGCATGCAACGTGAAGGATGAAGAGCCGGATAAGGTTTTAAGCTGGACGGACTGTAACATAAACAGCGCCTGCCTGCAAAGCTTTGTGATGCTGGAGGATGGCAGAATTGCAGTCTTTTCCGTACAGAATGACAGTCAGGGAGAATGTGAAGTGGCTTTACTTACAAAGACGCAGAAGGAAAACGTTCCGGAAAAAACGGTCATCACTTATGGATGTGTGTACCCCAGTTCTTTACTTTGTGCCCAGGTTGTAAGATTTAATAAGCTGAATACACAGTACCGCATTGAGCTGAAACAGTATACTGAGGGCAGTATGGACATAAATGCGGCAAAGGATGCGCTCCGTATGGACATTCTTTCCGGAAATGCGCCAGATCTTCTTGACATAGGAGCAGGCTTTTCAGAAGAAGAAAACTTTGCGCTGATAGAAGCGGGAGCGCTGGAGGATTTGACCTCTCTTTACAGTGAGCATTATGGTGATAAAAAATTGGTGCAGGGATTTAACAGAGGGAAAATGCTTGAGGCTCTCTGCCAGTTAAACATGGATAGATTTGTAGATCAGGAAACTGGGGAATGCCATTTTGAAGAGGAATCCTTTCTACAGATTTTAGAGTTGGCAGGCCGGTTTGGAGGGGAAGAAAAACAAGCAGGTTTTGAGCAGGTTAGAAATGGTGAAATTCTCTTTATGGAAGCGTCGCTTTTATCTGTTTCAGATTTTCAATATTATGAATATCTCTTTGGGGATGAGGTGCGCAGGGAATTCCGGTTAAAAAAAGTGTAATTGACATGTTATGTGAAGAACAGATGGAAATAGAATATGAGGAAGATGAGGAGGGAAATCTTCAGGAAAGAAGTAAAACAAGCTGGAAAATAGACGATATGGTTGTAAAATATTATGCGGTGACAAAAAAGGAGGCAGATTATTTTAAAGGACTGCTGGAGCAAATAGGAAATTCCATGGACACAGGTGTTTCCCAGGGACTGATAACCATTATACAGGAAGAGGCAGCTGCTTATTTTGAAGGTGTAAAGCCGGTGGAGGAGGCTGCCAGAGTTATTCAAAACAGAGCACAGAATTATATAAACGAAACATTTCACATACCCGATAAATAAATTTCTCTGGAAAAATAAATCAGACTTCCGATCAGCTTTCCGGCAGCAGTGGCGGCAATCGCCAGTCCAATGCCATGCCGGAAGCTGATTCTTCTTGCAAAAATGGGAATGGAATCAAGCATTTCTGCAATTGCAAGTGCAAGGCACCCTACAAAAATACCGGCAAACAATCCAAACATAGATAAAAAAGCACTTCCCGCAAACTGCCAGATTATAGACGTATCAGCTCCAAATGGCTGCCTTGCAAGCATCCATTTTCCAATTTCTCCGTATCTGCCAAATACACTGAAAAATCCTCCTGCCAGAGTGCCAAATACCACGGCCTCTTCCAGAAAAAATACTTTTTTTGCTACATGAAATTTTCCGGCAAATCTTGGAATTAATCCTACGGATACTAAGACGGTAAATACGCCGGCAGAGGCCAAAAGTCCAAAGCTAAGTCCGCAGGCGCCTAAAAAAATCTGTTTAAGAAACATCAATTGTCTTTCCCTCCCTGTCTGCTGTTTCAATCAGTGCTTTATTCACATCTGTTTCATATACACGCATTTCCACTTCGATGGGAGTTGGATCTTTTGTGATCCGCCGGCCTCCAATGTGGTTGAAGAACAGGATAATGCCGGCTGCAAGCCCAATGGAATAAGACACTTCCAGAATACTGTACCCGTCGGTAGAATAGCCCATGACTTGTTCATAAACTTTGGAAAAAATTTCATTAATTCCTATATCATTATGAAAGGCCATTATTGTAAAGCCTGTACCGAAAAAGCTGATTGCGGCAACAAAGATCATTTTAAGCCACTGCACAGGACCTTTATGCTTATTTACATTTATCAGTTCAATCAAAGTGGCATTTTCTCCAATATTTTCCACACTCACATTGGGACATTCTTTTTCAATCAGTTGTATCACTTTCAGAATACTGATTACCTGACGTTTATTATCTTTTTCATGAAACTGGTGTATTTTTAGGGATTTTACCTTTGCACAGACGGATTTATCTGCACAATAAAGGGAGGCAATGTCTTTGACACATACGTGTTCTTCCATTACCTCCGCATTTTGTTCTGCTTTTAAATACAAAACCAAATTTGCCATGTTTCTAACCATCTCTTTCTTTCTGTGAAAAATATATAGGCTAGTATGGCTTTTTTAACCTGATTTTATTCTTTTATTCTAATATAAACTGCATTAAAACCGGATCATGATCTGAGAACTCATACCCCCAGTCCATGTGCTGATAATAATTGACGCTGACATTGTCAGAAACAATGAATCCGTCTAAGGTGACTGTATAAGTGGTCTGAGGATCGTAAGGTGTTTCGGCACTGCGGCAGGTATTATGGACAACTGCTCCTTTATCTTCCTGTGAAACAACATCCAAAGCCATATGGAAGCCTTCCGGTAAAGATTCACGGGGGAAGGGATAGGCCCATTCCGGTGCATTTTCCTGGTCATTTTCTTTCAGGTTATGATTGAAATCACCACCGCAGATTACATAATTACCTTTTGCATAATCGGCTTCCATATCTCCGTAAAGGGTAGAAAGCTGCGCCTGTCTTATTTCATCGCTTCCGCCGTAAGCTGATGCATGCACATTATAAATACATAATTGGCGCCCGTTTTCAGTGGGGATTCTGGATATGGAGTAGCATCTGTCTAAATCAACCAATTTGCTGAAGGATTCCGATATGGGCAGGCTTCTGCGTATGCTTTCCGTAATTTCTGCACGGGAATAAACTGCCAGTCCGCTTTTATTTGCGCCATGTGGCTCCCAGGGAGGGAAAAATAAAAAAGGAGAATCATAAGCCTGGGCATAATTATAATAATATCCTTTTAAAAACTGGTTTAAAAGTTCCAGTTCGTTTACGTGGTAAGAACGGGTGCCATCAACATCAATTTCCTGTAAAAGCACAAAGTCAGGGCTTACATCCGTAATGATTTCTCCCATTCCACAGACAGCAGCAATCAAACTTTCTTCATCTTTTGCCCAGGAGGATTTTCCTCCGTCCATAAAAAAGCTGTAATCTTTCCGGTAGGCGCCAAAGCCAATATTATAGGTCATAATGAAATATGCATCGCCGGGAGTGAGGGCAAAGTCTTCGTCAAAGTGAGAATTTTCACCATTTCTTTTGACTTCAAGAGTCAAGTTGTCCGGCAGCCGGTAGTAGGCACCGAAAACATATCCTGCGTAAGCACCGAATGCAATAACAATTACTAATAGAATAATAATGATCCGTTTAAGTACTTTTTTCAATTTAAATCTCTCCTTATGACTTCAGGCTGATCTATTTGATACTCATTATTATAAGATAGAATTCTTAAAATAACAATTAGATTGAAAAATTTGAATAAGCCTATTACAATAGATAAGTATGGAGGATTGCATATGCGGCAGATGGAGTTTAAAATGGAACGTCCCGGACTTTTAAAGGAAGGGGATGAAATTACAGTGACGGAAGGTCTGCTTCCAAGTAACTATTATTATACCATTGATCCTGCTTTGGCCATGTCGGGAAATGTCCCATTCAGGGAAAGAATGCTTGCCCGAAAAGGCAAAGTGATCCGGGTTGTTCAAAACGAACGCGGGTTTTATGTAACAGCAGAATTTGAGTAAATAAAAGATAAAGGAGATAAATATTATGTTAACTAAAGTATCAACGAAAAAAGCGCCGGCAGCGATTGGTCCTTATTCTCAGGGAATCATTGCAAATGGATTTTTATTTGCTTCAGGACAGATTCCAATTGTTCCCGAGACAGGACAGATTGCTCAGGGGGATATTCTTGTTCAGGCGGAGCAGGTAATGAAAAATGTAAGCGAGATTTTAAAAGAGGCAGGAACTGATTTTGAAAATGTGGTAAAAACCACCTGCTTTTTAGCGGAAATGGATGATTTTACAGCATTTAACGGTGTTTATGAGAAATATTTTACCGGAAAGCCTGCAAGAAGCTGCGTTGCGGTAAAGGAACTTCCTAAAAAAGTACTGTGTGAAGTGGAAGTAATTGCGGTGGTGAAGTAAGGGCTGTGATGAAAAATAATATTATTTTAATTGGAATGCCTGGTTCCGGCAAAAGTACGGTAGGAGTGGTGCTTGCCAAAAAGCTGGGCTTTCAGTTTATAGATAGCGATCTTGTGATTCAGGAGCAAAGTGGTAAATTGCTTTACCAATTGATTGAAGAATTGGGGGAAGCAGGATTTCTTGTACTGGAAAATAAAATCAATGCACAAATACAGGCAGATAAGTCTGTTATTGCCACTGGCGGGAGCGCGGTGTACGGAGAGGAAGCCATGCGTCATTTTAAGAAAACAGGGACGGTGGTTTATTTAAAGCTGCCCTATGAGGAACTGGAAGTGCGGCTGGGAGATCTCCATAAGCGTGGTGTGGTGATAAAGAAAGGCAGCAGCCTGCGGGAGCTTTATGAGGAGAGAACTCCTCTTTATGAGAAATATGCGGACATTACAGTTGACTGCAGCGGTATTGATTTGAGAAATGTGATGGAATTGATTGCAGCTCAGGTAGAATGGAAATAGATTTGAGTAAAAAGCGTTTATGGAAATGAGGTTTACACAGAGATGAAAAAAGCAGCATTAGGAAGCAGCTTTCTGTTATTTTTGGCAGCATTTATATGGGGAGTTGCTTTTGTGGCACAAAGCGTAGGTATGGATTACATGGGGCCTTGCTCCTTTAATGGGGCAAGGTTTTTGATGGGAAGCGTTGTTCTTATGCCTTTGATAATTTTCCGCAGGGGAAAGCAAAATACAGAAGGCCAAAAGAAATGGGAAAAAGAAAAAGACGGAAAAAACGCTGTGCTGGGCGGGATCTGCTGCGGTCTGGTGCTTTGCTTTGCATCGCTTCTTCAGCAGATAGGGATTCAGTATACAACAGTAGGTAAAGCAGGATTTATCACCACATTGTACATTATTATAGTACCTATTATGGGAATTTTTTTGAAAAAAAGGGTATCCGGAAAGGTTTGGATTGGCGCGCTGCTTGCAGCTTTTGGCATGTACCTGCTGTGCATGAGTGAAAAACTTGCATTAAGTAAGGGGGATGCATATGTGTTTATCTGTGCAATCCTGTTTTCCATTCATATTTTGGTAATTGATTATTTTTCACCTAAAACAGACGGGATAGAACTTTCCTGCATTCAGTTTTTGACAGCAGGGGTTATTTGCAGCGGGATTGCTTTGCTGGTGGAAAAACCAGTTCTTCAAAATTTTATTGACGGTCTGATTCCTCTTGCCTATGCAGGAATTATGTCCTGCGGCGTGGCATATACTCTTCAGGTGGTAGGCCAAAAGGATACGGATCCTACGGTTGCATCTTTGATTTTATCAATGGAATCGGTAATTTCCATGCTGGCAGGATGGGTGATTTTAGATCAGGCGTTAAGCGAAAGGGAGCTGCTTGGATGTGGCTTGGTCTTTGGCGCAGTTATTTTGGTGCAACTACCGGATAAGAAAAAGAAAGGGGAGGAAAACTATGTTTAAAAAACTAACGGAATATCAGGTAGAAGGCGGGAAGGTTTTTTTCCGATTTGAGGGAGCAGATGAGGGTGTAAGGCCTTGCCTTGAAATGATTTCCGAAGATATTTTTAATGTATTCATTGACTATAATGGTATGGGGCATCGAACCAGGGCAATTGAAGGAGAGCTTGGAAAAAGGCTTAATTCCGGAGAAAATGCGTGTCAGAAAAAACTGGAAAGGGTGTCATGGGAAGAGTCAGGAGTTGTTATTAGCACGAGTAAAATGACTGCTATAGTCAGTGATGGGTTTTGCGTGGACTTTTATGATGATAAAGGGATGCCTTTAAGCCTTGCTTACCGGGGAGAGAGAAAAAGCGGGAATACACTCAGCAAAGAGGCGGCGGAGCTTCTTGAAAAGGAGGGACATGCAGCCCGGGAAGGAAGTAAAGGGTTTAAGGTGCAGGAAATCAGGGCACTGGATAAGAAGGATTGCATTTATGGGCTTGGAGATAAAATGGGATGCCTGAATAAAAGGCATTATGCCTATGAAATGTGGAATACGGACAATCCGGATCCACAGGAAGATAACTTTAAATCACTTTATAAGAGTATCCCTTTTATGCTGGTGCTGAAAGAAAAGGGGGCATATGGCGTTTTCTTCGACAATCATAATAAGACATATTTTGATTTGGGAAAAGAAAGTGAAGATTATTATGTGTTTGGTGCGGATAAGGGAAATTTAGACTATTATTTCATAGCCGGAAAAAATCTTAAGGATGTGCTTACAGGTTACACGAATCTTACAGGCAGATCTCCAATGCAGCAGCTTTGGACATTAGGATTTCATCAGTCAAGATGGGGCTATGAATCAGAAGAGGAAATACGCGACATTGCAAAAAAAATGAGAAAATATGAATTGCCCTGTGACTGCATTCATTTTGATATTGACTATATGGATCACTATAAAGTTTTTACCTGGAATCAGGAAACCTATCAAGATGGAAGAAAGGTTCTTTCGGATTTTAAGGACATGGGAATTAAGGCTGTTACCATAATTGATCCGGGTGTAAAGGTGGAAAAGGATTATCAGGTATATGAGGAAGGGATAAAGGAAGGCTATTTTGCCAGGACGCCGGAGGGAGAGGTTTATGTAAATGAAGTCTGGCCGGGAGACGCGGTATACCCTGATTTTGGAAATCCCAAGGTACGCACATGGTGGGCGGAAAAGCAAAAATTCCTGATTGATATGGGTGTGGCAGGGGTATGGAATGATATGAATGAACCTGCAAGTTTTCGCGGCCCTTTGCCGGATGAGGTGGTATTTACAGACGAAGACCAGCCATCCACTCATTTGGAGATGCATAATATTTACGGACACAATATGGCAAAAGCAACTTACGAAGGCTGGAAAGAATTTTCCGGGAAGCGTCCTTTTGTGATCACCCGGGCCTGCTACAGCGGATCTCAAAAGTACACCACAGGATGGACAGGGGATAATCACAGTATATGGTCCCATATCCGCATGGCAATTCCACAATTGTGTAATTTAGGGCTTTCCGGGCTTAATTTTATTGGTACGGATGTGGGCGGCTTTGGAAGCGACTGTACGCCGGAATTGTTTGCAAGATGGATACAGCTGGGATGTTTTTCACCACTTTTCAGGGATCATTGTGCAAAGGGATGTAAGGCACAAGAGCCCTGGCAGTTTGGAGAAGAGGTTTTGTCTGTCAGCCGGAAATATATGAACCTGCGCTACGAGCTGCTTCCTTATCTTTATGACCTGATGCGGGAATGTGAACTTACCGGAATTCCAATGATGCGTCCCTTGGTGCTGGAATTTGAAAAGGATGAAAATGTAAAAAACCGGAATGATGAATTTATGCTGGGAGACCGGCTTTTAATTTCCCCTGTGGTGGAGCAGGGGGCAAGAGAAAAGCTGGTTTATCTGCCTAAAGGAAAATGGTATGATTACTGGACAGGCGAGGAAAAAAAAGGGGAACAGTTTTTTATTAGAAGCGCACCTCTTGATGTGTGCCCTATTTATGTAAAGGCCGGAGCGGTTATCCCCAAATATCCGGTCAGAACTCATGTGGGAAGGGATAAGGATGATCTTTTGATTTTGGAAGCTTATCCTGGGGAAGGAAGTTACATTCATTATCAGGACAACGGTGAGGATTTTAAGTACCAGGAAGGTATTTACAATGAGTACATGCTTATTAATCATGATGGAATGGTAGAAATTGAAAAAAATCATTATGGTTATCGGGAATATGGCCAGATCTTAGTCAAAACAAAATCAAAGTATAAATTTTAAAAAGCAACACAAAATAATCCATGAAAACAACTGTTAAAAAGGAGGTTATCATGGATTATTTTAATGCATTCTGGGTAGGAGGACTTATCTGTGCACTGGTCCAGATCCTGATGGAAAAAACAAAAATGATGCCTGGCCGTATTATGGTGCTTTTGGTATGCCTTGGCGCACTGATAAGTGTATTTGGCGCTTATCAGCCTTTTGTGGAATTTGCAGGTGCAGGCGCATCAGTACCCCTTCTTGGTTTTGGGAATGTACTCATGAAAGGGGTAAAAGAAGCAGTAGATAAAGAGGGATTTATGGGATTGTTTATGGGAGGCTTTAAGGCAGGGGCGGTAGGCACTTCCGCAGCGCTTATTTTTGGATATCTGGCAAGTCTTATTTTTAATCCAAAAATGAAAAAATAAAAAGTGTGCGGAATACATCTGCAAAAGGCGTCCGGAACTGCATGACAGAACAGAAAGAATGAGGTACAATAGTTGAGAAGAAAGTTATAAAAAACATAAAAGAGAAAAGGCAGGGAAAGCAATGGTACAGGATAGATTATATAAATTGAGAGAAAAAATGAAAGAGGAAGGAATTGACTGTTATCTGATTCCTACCTCAGATTACCATGACAGTGAATATGTAAGTGATTTTTTTAAGGTAAGACATTATTTCAGCGGATTTACCGGATCAGCAGGCACGTTGGTGGTGAATCTGGAAAGTGCGGCGCTTTTTACAGATGGCAGATACTTTATCCAGGCGGAGAAGGAGCTTTCTGGAAGCGGTATCAAGTTGATGAAAGCAGGGGAAGAAGGGGTGCCTACCATAAGTCAATATCTGGGTAAATGTCTTAAAGAAGGCGGAGTTTTAGGCTTTGACGGAAAAGTTGTGATGGGGGATGATGCAGATGAATATGAAGCGGTTTTAAAAAAGAAAAAAGGCAAAATCATATGGGAGAAAGATTTAGCACAGGAAATATGGACAAAACGTCCGCCCCTTGTGCATCATCCGGTGTTTTTACTGGAAGAATGCTACAGCGGGGAAAGCACAGCTTCCAAGATTGCCAGAGTAAGGGATGCGCTGAAGGAAAAAGAGGCATCCATGCATATATTAACTGCTCTTGATGATATTGCATGGCTTTTTAACATTCGGGGCAATGATGTGGAAAGCTGCCCGGTAGCTTTTGCATTTTGCGTGATAACAATGGAACAGGTGCTGCTTTTTGCAAAGGAATGTACGGAAGATGGGAGCAAAGTGTGGGAGTATTTTGCGGAAAATAATGTCACACTCCTTTCTTATCAGGATTTTTATCAGTATGTGTCAGATATTCATAAGCAAAAGGTGCTTCTGTGCAAGGCCAGAATCAGCTGTTTTTTAAGACGTAAACTTGCAGATGATGTGATTATTGTTGACAGGCCAAATCCCACTTCTCTCATGAAGGCAGTGAAAAACCAGACAGAAATGGAGAATTTGAGGAAAGCTCATTTAAAAGACGGAATTGCAGTAACCCGTTTTATGTATTGGCTCAAAATGAACGTGGGAAAGCAGGACATGACAGAGGTAAGTGCCGCTGAATATATAGAACAGCTTCGAAGGGAAAATGAGCATTTTATAGAGCCCAGTTTTTCAACGATCTGTGCCTATGGTGCCAATGGAGCTATTGTTCATTATAGCGCGGCACCGGAAAACTGTGCCCGGATAAAGCCGGAAGGACTTCTTATGGTGGACAGCGGCGGACATTATCTGGAAGGATCTACGGATATTACAAGAACTTTTGCATTAGGACCTCTTACAGAGGAGATGAAAAAACATTTTACGCTGGTGCTGCGCGCTATGCTTAATTTGAAAGACACCAGATTCCTGTACGGATGCCGGGGCGTCAATCTTGATATCAGGGCAAGAGAAGTATTTTGGGAACAGGGACTTGACTATAAACATGGTACAGGACATGGTGTGGGCTATCTTTTAAATGTTCATGAAGGGCCTAATGGTTTTAGGTGGAAACTTATACCGGATTATCAGCAAAATGCCGTGCTTGAGGAAGGCATGGTGACAACAGATGAGCCTGGCATTTATATAGAAGGAAGTCATGGAGTCAGAATTGAAAATGAGCTTTTGTGCCGAAAAGGAGAGGCGAATGAATACGGGCAGTTTATGTATTTTGAAGATTTGACCTATGTGCCCATTGATCTGGAAGCAGTAGATATCTCCTTGCTGGAAAAAAAGGATAAAGAACGACTGAACAGGTATCATAGAGAAGTTTTTGGAAAATTATCGCCTTATTTTGAAGGGGAGGAGCTTAAATGGCTTAAGTTAGTTACCAGAGAAATAGAGTAAGGAGAAATCAGGTCATGATACCTCAGGTTAACAGGGATGATAAGAAAATTTTAAAAAATATCACATGTTATGCATTGGATATGGATGGTACGATTTATTTGGGAGAAAAGTGGATTGACGGAGCAAAGGAATTTCTTAAGGCAGTGGAGAATGCAGGAAAGAAATATATGTTTCTCACCAACAATTCTTCTAAAAATCCTCAGGCGTATGTGGAAAAGCTTGGAAGAATGGGGCTTAAAATCAGTGAAGAAAAAATTGTTACTTCAGGGCAGGCAGCCATTAGCTATCTGAAAAGAAATTTCCCGGAAAAAAAGGTATTTCTGCTTGGCAATGAGCTGCTAAAAGCAGAGTTTGAGGAAGAAGGAATTGCTTTAAGGGACAGGAATGCACAGGTGGTAGTGGTAGGTTTTGACACTACGCTTAATTATGAAAAAATGTGCATGGTGTGCGATCTGGTAAGAGCAGGCCTTCCTTATATTTCTACCCATCCCGATTATAACTGTCCTACGGAAACAGGATTTATTCCTGATGCAGGGGCAATTCATGCTTTCATTCATGCCTCTACAGGCAGATTCCCGGATCATATTATAGGAAAGCCAAATGGGGATATTATGGATTATCTGGCAAAGCGTGCCGGAACGTCAAAAGAGCAGACTGCTATAGTGGGAGACAGGCTTTATACGGATGTGGCGGCAGGTGTAAACAATGGTTATACGGGAATTTTGGTTTTAAGTGGAGAAGCAGGTCTTCAGGACATAGAAAAAGAAAAAATATATCCTGATTTAATTTTTGATTCCGTAAAAGAAATGGTGCCATACATATAGATAAGGATTTAAATAACAGGAGATATTATGGGATTGCAGTTTTATTTTGGGGGTTCAGGGGCTGGAAAGAGCAGACAGCTTCATCAACACATTACAACTTGGGCAAAGAAGGAACCGGAACGTAATTTTTTATTTCTGGTGCCGGACCAGTTTACCATGCAGACGCAGGTAGATTTGGTCAATGCCAGCGAATCCGGCGGTATTATGAATATTGATGTACTAAGCTTTGGGAGGCTTGCCCACAGGATCTTTGAGGAAACCGGTTATGGACATAAGCCGGTTTTGGATGACACCGGAAAAAGTCTGGTTCTTCGGAAGGTAGCAGCAGATTTTAAGGATGAAATGCCTGTGCTGGGAAAGAATTTAAATAAGATCGGATATATCCATGAGGTAAAATCGGCAATTTCAGAGTTTAAACAATATGGGCTTACAACAAAAGAAGTGGCAGGGCTGGCTGAGTTTGCAAAGGGGCGTGGGGCGCTTTTTTATAAGCTTAAAGATCTGGAGGTTATTTATCAGGGATTTAACGATTACATAAAGGACAAGTTTATCACTACGGAAGAAACTTTAGAACTTTTAACAAGGGCGGTTTCAAAATCAAAAATTGTAAAAAACAGTGTAGTTGTTTTTGACGGTTTTACAGGCTTTACAGCGATTCAGTACCGGTTAATACAGGAGCTCCTTGTCTTGACCAAACAGGTCATTGTTTCCATAACTATTGATATGAAAGAAGATCCCTTTCGAAGCGGCGGTGAGCAGGAGCTGTTTTATTTAAGCAAAAAAACGGTTGGGGATTTGTGTCGGCTGGCAAAAGAGGCAGGAATTGAGAAAAAAGAAGATATCTATATGAAAAACAGTCCTCTCCCCAGATTTATGGGAAATAAACCAATGGCTCATTTGGAACAGAATCTGTTTCGATATCCGTCTCAGGTTTATGAAAAGGAGCAAAGCAGTATTTTTATAGAAGAAGCTCTTAATCCTGCACTGGAAGTTCAGGCAGTATGTATTCAGATCAAAAAACTGGTATTGGAGGAAGGGTATTGCTATCGGGATATTGCGGTGGTTACCGGAGATTTGGAAACCTATGGAGATTACTTTGAAAGAGAAGCTCTTATATATGATATTCCTGTTTTTTTAGACCGGACGAGGGGGCTTTTGCTGAATCCCTTTATTGAATACATTCGAAGTGCGCTGAAAATTGTTTTAGACCATTTTTCCTATGAGGCAGTTTTTCATTATCTTCGGTGCGGACTTGCTGATTTTTTGCCGGAGGAAATTGATACCTTGGAAAATTATGTGTTAGCCTGCGGCATTAAGGGAAAGAAAAAATGGAGCCAGGCTTTTGTCAGGCTGGGAAAAGATCAAAGTCCTGAGATTTTAGAAAAAATTAATGGAACCAGAAGCCGGCTTATGGAGCAGATTTCGCCTCTTTTGGCAAAACAGGAAACAGCAGGGGAAATGGTAAGAACTTTGTATGATTTTATTGTGGCAGGCAGGATTCAGGAAAAGCTGGCAGGATACGAACAATTTTTTAAAGAAAAAGGAGAAATGGATCGGGCAAAGGAATATGCCCAGATCTACCGGCTGGTAATGGAACTGCTGGAGCAGATTATGGTGCTTCTTGCAAAAGAATCTATCACTTTAAGGGAATTTGCGGAAATTCTGGATGCAGGTTTTGGAGAAATTGAAGTGGGAATCATCCCGGGAAGCGTGGACCGGATCGCAGTGGGAGATATGGAGCGAAGCCGCTTAAAACAGGTAAAGGTATTATTTTTTCTTGGAGTAAATGATGGAAATATTCCCAAAAGCGGAAGTAAAGGAGGTATTATCTCTGATATTGACCGTGAATTTTTACAGCAGTCAGAGTTTGAACTGGCGCCCACTCCAAGACAGCAGATGTATATTCAAAGATTGTATCTTTATATGAATATGACAAAGCCTTCAGATAAGCTGTATCTTTCTTATTCCCGGATAAGCAGTCAGGGAAAAAGTATAAGACCGTCTTATTTGATTGAAACCATCAAAAAGATTTTTCCCGAAATAGAAATTAAGAAAACTGACATTGATAACAACATCTTTTCAAGGGTTAACCACAACGCCTTTTCAAGGGTTGTGGGGAAGAAGGACGGGATGACTTTGCTTGCAAAGGAATTAAGAGATTATGCGCTGGGAAGAACAGGCAGTTTGACGCAGGAAGAACTTTACAGCCTGTACCGTATGTATGCAGAAGATGAAACCTATAGTGCATATGCAAAAAGGCTGTCAGAGGCGGCATTTGCCAGATATGAGCATAAGCCCCTTGCTAAGGCAGTTGCCGGGGCTCTTTATGGAAGTATGCTGGAAAACAGCGTCAGCCGTCTGGAAAAGTACGCTGCCTGCGCTTATTCACATTTCCTGCAATATGGACTTATGCTGAAGGAGCGTGATGAATACAGTTTTGAGCAGACGGATATGGGTAATATTTTTCATCAGGTGCTGGAATTGTTTGCAGGAAAACTTGCAGAAAACAATTACACATGGTTTGATTTTCCCGAGGAGGAGGGAGACCGGCTTCTTAAGGAGGCGCTTGAGGCCTGCACGGTTTCCTATGGAGAGACAGTTTTATACAGCAATGCCCGTTATGAGTATATGACGCAGCGGATGCACCGGATTTTAAAAAGAACGATCAGGACTTTAAAAGCCCAACTGCGGGAAGGAGATTTTGTACCTGCTTCCTTTGAAATGTCCTTTTCAAGGGTAGAGGCGCTGGATGCAGTGAATATTGCCCTTTCGGAAAAAGAGAAAATAAAGCTTAAGGGACGGATTGACCGGATTGATGTATGTGAAGATGAGGAGCATGTTTATGTGAAGGTAATTGACTATAAATCCGGTAACCGTAAATTTGATCTGGCGGCCCTTTACTATGGGCTGCAGCTCCAGCTTGTGGTATATATGAACGTGGCTTCCGAAATTGAAAAAAAGAAGCATCCGGATAAGGAAGTGGTTCCAGCAGCGCTTCTTTATTATCATGTAAGTGATCCTCTTGTTAGTGCAAAGGAAGGGATGACAGCAGAGGAGATAAATCAGGAAATCTTAAAAGAACTGCGTACCAATGGCATTGTCAATGAAGATGATAAGGTGGTAAGCCTTCTGGATAAAAATTTCACGGATAAGTCGCTGGTGGTGCCTGTGGAACGAAAAAAGGATGGTACTTTTTCTTTAAGGTCAAGTACCATAGTAAAGGAAGACTATGAAACTGTTTCCCAGTTTGTAAATCATAAAATCCGCCAGTTTGGAAGAGAAATTCTGAATGGTACTATTTCAGTCAATCCTTGTGAACAGGGTGGAAGGCAGTCCTGCAGCTATTGCGTATATAAAGGCGTCTGTGATTTTGAGGAAAATGCGGCAGGATATGACCTGAGAATGCTTCCGAGTTCTTCCAAAGAGGAACTTCTTGAAAAGATGAGGGAAGAAATGGGAGAGAAAGGAAATTGACCATGGCAGTTAAATTTACCCCTGAACAGCAAAAAGTAATAGATTTAAGGGATAGAAATATTTTGGTTTCCGCAGCCGCAGGATCGGGAAAGACAGCAGTTCTGGTGGAGCGGATTATCCGTATGATCACAGATACGGAACATCCTGTGGATATTGACAGATTTTTGGTGGTGACTTTTACCAATGCGGCTGCTGCGGAGATGCGGGAACGTATTGGCCAGGCCATCAGCAGGCAATTAGAGAAGGAGCCGGAAAATACACATCTCCAAAAACAGGCTTCCCTTTTACATAATGCCCAGATCACTACGATTCATAGCTTCTGCCTGTTTATTATAAGAAACAACTTTAATGATGTAGGGCTTGATCCGGCATTTCGGGTTGCAGATGAAGGAGAGCTTAAGCTGTTAAAGCAGGATGTGCTGGCAGAGCTTTTGGAAGAGGCATATCAGGAAAAGACAGAAGAGTTTATTTGCTGTGTAGAGTATTTCACAGGTGGAAATACGGATCAGCTGTTAGAGGAATTTATTACCAGACTCTATGAATTTTCCATGAGTTATCCCTGGCCGGAAGAATGGATTGCCAATTGTGCCGGAGATTATAAAATCACAGATGTTATCGAACTGGAAAATTCAGATTGGTGCAGGTTTTTAATTGAATATATTCATATCATATGCGGGCAGTGTGTTAAAAATCTGGATATGGCTCTGCGGATTTGTGACAGACCGGATGGACCTTATATGTATGCTCCTTTGCTTTTAAAGGAGCGGGAAATGCTAAAACAGCTTTTAAAACCGGACAGCCTTAAGGCATACTATGATGCCTTTGAAGGAATTTCTTTTGGAAGGCTTCCTTCTAAAAAGGATGATACGGTAAATCCTGCATGCAGGGATAAAGTTCAGCAGATCCGCAAGGAGATTAAAAAGCAGCTGGAGGATATCAGAAATTCATATCTTTTGATTTCTCCCCAGCAGGCAGTTGAAAGGATGCGGAAGGCAGCGAAGAGTGTGGAAGAATTGCTGCGCCTTGTAATTGTTTATAAAGAAAAGCTGGATAAAAAGAAAAGACAGGAAAATATGATTGATTTTCATGATATGGAGCACTTGGCGTTACATGTATTGCTGCATAAAGATGAAAATGGAAATGTGTATCCTACGGAAGCAGCAAAGGAATACCGCCAGCACTTTCATGAAATATTGATTGATGAATATCAGGATAGCAATCTGGTACAGGAATTTCTGTTAAAAAGTATTTCCGGCGAGGAAGAAGGACATTTCAACCGGTTTATGGTGGGAGATGTAAAGCAGAGTATTTACAAATTCCGTCTTGCAAGACCGGAGCTTTTCATGGAAAAATATAATTCGTATTCCAAGGATGACTCTTATAGTCAACGAATCGACCTTCATAAGAATTTCAGAAGCCGTCCCCAGGTACTTGACAGCATTAACCGGCTTTTTTTTCAGATTATGGGAAAACAGTTAGGAGGCGTAGAGTATGATGAGGAGGCGGCCCTTTACCCGGGGGCAGTTTATCCTGAATATGAGGAAGGAACTAAGGAGCAGGTCTCTTTCTATGAGACAGAATATATTGTAATGGGAAAAGACTCCGGCTCATCGCTTACCATAAAAGAGCAGGAGGCGGAGATGATTGCCGGAAAAATACGGGATTTGTACCGTGAATTTCAGGTAACAGACAAAAATAGCGGTCTATTAAGACCAGTCAGATACAGCGATATAGTGATTCTTCTGCGGACTACCTCGGGCTGGGCGGAGGAATTTAAAAATATTCTTGAAAAAGAAGGGATTCCTGCCTATGTTTCATCTCAGACAGGATATTTTCAGGCAGTGGAAATCAAGGTGCTTTTGCAGTTTTTAAAAATTATTGATAATCCATTGCAGGATATTCCGCTTTATGGAACATTAAAGTCTTTTTTTGGGGGATTTTCTGAGGAAGAAATTGCAGGCTTGCGCAGCAAAGATAAGGAAAGTTCTTTATTTGAGCTGCTTAGTTCCTGCCAGGGAGATCTCCGGGAAAAAGTAGATACTTTTTTAAACATGCTGTCGGGCTACCGGAGGAAAAGCGCGTATACGCCTATTCACAAGCTGATTCAGGAGATTTTGCAGGATACGGGATATCTGGATTATGTGACAGCCAGGCCGGGAGGAGAGCGGCGGAGAGCCAATGTGGAGATGCTTTTAACCCGTGCGGCAGCTTTTGAGAATACCAGCTATTACGGACTGTTTCATTTTCTGCGGTATGTAGAACAATTGGAAAAGTATGAGGTGGATTATGGGGAAGCAGATGTGCTTGATGAAAATGCAGATGTTGTGCGCATTATGAGCATCCATAAAAGCAAGGGACTGGAATTTCCCGTTTGCTTTGTTTCCGGGCTGTCCAAAAAATTTAACATGCAGGATACCAGCGGCAGACTGATTGCAGATATTGATTTGGGAGTGGGGGTGGATTATATTGACACTCAGCTTCGGATTAAGGGAAATACCCTGAAAAAAAATGCAATGGCCCTTAAGATGAAGCTGGATGCATTAGGTGAGGAACTCCGTATTCTGTATGTGGCAATGACCAGAGCAAAGGAAAAACTGATTCTTACGGCAATGACGCCTGATATGGAAAAGTTTAAGGCACAGATGGAGCAGAAAAAAGAATTTCAGGAACAGGAAAAAGTTCAGGGGGAAAAAATTACATTCTCGGATCTTTCCGGTGCAGGATGCTATCTGGATTTTATCTTACCCTGCTTATCCCAGGTGGAAATGGTTGAGCCCCATGAAGTGTTTTTTAAAGATGTGAGTGACGCGACAGAAGAAACAGGACGCAGGCAGCAGCTTCTTACAAAAGTTTTTCACCCTGACTTAGTGACTGACAGGGAAAATGAAATTATGATGCATTTGTCAGATAAGTTTTCCCGAAGCTATGCTTATCAATATTTGTCGGAATTGTTTATAAAAACTACAGTGTCGGAATTAAAGAAAAAGAGAATGAATGATTTACCAGAACGGTCAATAGAAAGTGCAGAAGCAGAGGAAAAGGCGCAGGTACGTATGGAAAATGCCTTTACACAGACACTGTTTGAGGAACCGGAAATTGTGCCTTATATTCCTTCCTTTATTGAAAGCAGGGAGGGAATGTCAGGAACAGACAGAGGAAGCGCCTACCATAAGGTGATGGAACTTTTAGACTTTTCTCCTTTTTTAAAATGGATGAATCCGAATGAGAATACGGAAGAGAAAGAAGGAAAGAGGGAAGAACTGGCCCGTCAACTGGATCAGTTTGTAGAGGAACAGGTTTTGGAGAAACGGTGGAGGGAAAGTGTTTCCCTTACAAAAGTAGAAAAATTTTTAAAAAGCGCTCTGGCATACCGGATGGCAAAGGCTGGGCAGGAGGGAAAGCTAAAACGGGAACAGCCCTTTGTTTTGGGACTTCCGGCCAACCGGCTGGGCACACAGTTTCCGGAAAAGGAACAGGTGCTGATTCAGGGAATTATTGATGTATTCTTTGAAGAGGAGGGGGAAATTGTAGTTGTAGATTATAAAACGGATGCCCTTAGTTCAGAAAAAGAGCTGATCGGGAGATATCAGGTTCAGCTGGATTATTATGGGGAGGCATTGGAAAGACTGACAGGAAAAAAAGTAAAGCAGAAAATCATATATTCTTTTGCACTTGGGAAAGAGATTATGTTATACTAAGAGCGAATCTAAAGGATTTTGAAGCCAAACAATATAATTATGAGGAGGATATTCATATGAAATTTAAATTTGGCATTAAAGAAGTTGTTGCAATTGGTATTGGAACCGCACTGTTTGTTGCACTTACGGAAATTCAGATTCCCACTCCTATTCCCAATACATATTTACAGCCCCGTATGGCGATTATGGCTTTTCTGGCTGCTGTTTTTGGGCCTGTTGTAGGAGGAATCATCGGTCTTTTAGGACATGCATTAGGTGATGCAATGTTCTATGGCAGTGTATGGTGGAGCTGGGTATTCCCTGATGCGGTAGTTGGCCTTGCAATCGGAATATTTGCAAAGAAATATGCAATTAAAGAGGGCGGCTTTGGCGGCTCTAAGATGATCATTCATTTTAATGTGGTTCAGGTGATTGCAAATGCTGTTGCATGGATTGTTGTTGCACCGATTCTGGATATTTTGATTTATGCAGAGCCTGTAAATAAAGTATTTGTACAGGGTGCATGGGCATTTGTAGGAAACATTATCATTATCGGTATTCTGGGAACATTACTTTGTGCAGGATATTCGGCAGTTGGAGCAAAATCTTCCAGTCTTAAAAAAGAGGATTAAACGATATGGTGCCTATTATCGAATTTAAAGATTTTTCATTTAAATATCGAGCGCAGACAGAACCCACGCTTAAGGATATTAATCTTGCGATTATGCCCGGAGAAAAAGTTTTGATCGTAGGCCCTTCAGGATCAGGAAAATCAACACTGGCCCATTGCATCAATGGGCTGGTGCCTTTTTCGTATACGGGAGAAAGCACAGGAGTTTTGCAGATTGCCGGGAAGGATCCGGAAAAGCTTGGGATATTCGGCCTGTCTAAAATTGTAGGCACGGTGCTGCAGGACACGGACGGGCAGTTTATAGGACTGACTGTGGCGGAAGATATTGCATTTGCTCTTGAAAACAATCTGGTTTCTCAGGAGGAAATGATTAGAAAAGTAGATGAAGCGGCAGAGATGGTGGACGTGAAGAAGCTTCTTCACAATGCCCCAGGGGAATTGTCCGGCGGCCAAAAGCAGAGAGTGTCTATGGCAGGCGTTATGGTGGATGACGTTGATATTCTTTTGTTTGACGAACCTTTGGCCAATTTGGATCCGGCTACCGGAAAGCGCGCCATAGGCATGATAGACCAGATACAAAAAAAGAAGCAGAAAACCATCCTTATTATTGAGCACCGTCTTGAAGATGCTCTTTACAAAGATGTGGACCGGATTGTAGTTATCGGAGAGGGAAGAATTGTAGCGGATACTACACCTGCTGAGCTTTTGGCGGTGGATGTTTTAAACCGGCAGGGAATCAGGGAACCTTTATATATTACTGCATTAAAACATGCAGGCTGTGTGATTGCTCCCAAGGATAATCCCCAGCACATTGAAACCATGAATTTGGAGGGATATAGGGATTTTGTAAAAAACTGGTTTGAAAAAGCGCCTCAAAAGCCGGAGAAAAAAGAAACTTCTTCCGTATTGAAGGTGGAGAATCTGTATTTTTCGTATCAGGAAGGAAATCCCATTCTCCAGCATATTCATTTTGATATTAAAAAAGGAGAAATGGTCAGCATTGTAGGGAAAAACGGTGCCGGAAAATCTACGCTTTCCAATTTGATTTGCGGTTTTTATAAGCCTTCCAGAGGAAGGATTCTTTTAAATGGAGAAGATATGGCGCCTCTTTCCATTAAAGAGCGGGGAGAAAGGATTGGGTTGGTGATGCAGAGCCCCAATCAGATGATCTCCAAGCCCATGATCTTTGATGAGGTTGCATTAGGGCTTGTTGTCCGGGGTGTGCCGGAAGAAGAAATAAAGGAAAGAGTTTATAAGACATTAAAAATCTGCGGTCTTTATCCTTTTAGAAACTGGCCGGTGTCAGCTTTAAGCTTCGGACAGAAAAAAAGAGTTTCTATTGCTTCTATCCTTGTAATGGATCCTCAGATTCTGATACTTGACGAGCCTACCGCAGGGCAGGATTACCGGCATTATACGGAAATCATGGAATTTTTAAAGGAAATTAATGAAAGATATGGCATCACCATTATCATGATTACTCATGATATGCATCTGATGCTGGAGTATACAGACCGGGCGATTGTAATTGCAGACGGCCATTTGATAGCAGATGATACCCCTGCTAAAGTGCTGACTAATGAGGAGATTGCAGATAAGGCATATTTAAAGAAAACATCTTTATATGATCTGGCCCTTAGCTGTCAGATCGATCAGCCTTCCGAATTTGTGGAGCGGTTCATTGCCTATGAACGGGAAAGAAGGATACAAAAGGAGGAGCGATCAAATGTCTAAAATACTAGCTTATGAAGAAAAAGATACCTGGATTCACCAGTTAAGCGGAGTGACCAAGCTGATTTTTTTCCTTCTTTGGTGTTTAACCAGTATGCTCACATATGATACCAGAATTTTAATTTTTATGGTAATTTTCAGCATGATTATTTTCAAGATATCAAAGACGCAGTGGAAACAGGTTGGGGCTGTGTTTAAGATGATTATGCTGTTTTTGACGCTTAATGTAATTGCAATTTTTGTGTTTTCCCCGGATCAGGGAACGCACATTTATGGAACAAGGACGGTTCTTTTCCACATTGCAGGACGTTATGATGTGACCATGGAACAGCTTTTTTATGAGTTTAATGTGATCATAAAGTATTTTACGGTTATTCCGGCGGTGTTTATGTTTTTGGTAACCACCAACCCAAGTGAATTTGCAGCATCCATGAACAAAATTGGGATCAGCTATAATGTAGGCTATGCCATTTCCATTGCGCTAAGATACATTCCGGACGTGCAGGGAGAGTTTACCAAGATCAAACATGCGCAGGAGGCAAGGGGGATTGAAATGTCAGGCAAGGCATCCCTTTTTTCCAGAATAAAAAATACCTCCTCCATTATTTTTCCCTTGATCTTTTCCAGTATGGACCGGATTGATATTGTCAGCAATGCAATGGAGCTTCGGGGATATGGAAAACATAAGAAACGCACCTGGTACATGGAAAAGAAACTGCGCAGAAACGATTACCTTACCATTGCTTTTACGGTGGTATTTATGGTGGCTGCGCTGGCAGTTACTTATGCGGATGGAAGCAGATTTTATAACCCATTTATGTAAACAGTTTTGCTGTTAAATAATGGGAAAGGCTCTTGGATGCCTCATATGCTTTTATGAATGAGGCAGAACTGTTATATTTTTTTAAAAGAATAACTTGACAAATACATAAATGTGATTTATTTTTAATACGAATTAAATAACGATTCGCTAGGGGAGCGCAAGCTGAGATTGTGTGAAAGCCAGACATCTTTTACACTAACCCTCATTACTTGAACCGGATAATACCGGCGTAGGGAAGCAGATTTTTATAAATGCGGCAGTTTTATAACTATGACCAATGATTCTATAATTGTTTCATACCTTCTAACCAATAAAACTACCCATTTATGAAAGGAAAAGACTCCTCCTGCGGCGAAAGCAAGGAGGTTTTTTATGTCTGTTTTTGTAACAGAAATCATTGATGAAGAGTGGGGAAATTCTTTTGAGCTGACAGGGATCGGCTATGGCGTACTGATTGCAGTTATGTTGCTGATTTTTTTGCTGGGCTGTGTGATCAGCAATACCGAAGGAAAGAAAAAAATCGGTACGAAACAGTTGGTGTTTTCTGCTGCGGCAATGGCGCTTGCTATGGTAACAAGTGAAATTAAGCTCATTGATATGCCTATGGGCGGTTCCGTTACTCTTTGCAGTATGTTGTTTATCTGCATCAGCGGCTATTTGTTTGGATTAAGAACCGGACTGATGGCAGCAGTTGCATATGGGTTTTTGCAGCTGGTTTCAAATCCTTATATAATTAGTATTCCACAGATGCTTACCGATTATATATTTGCATTTGGAGCATTGGGACTTTCCGGATTATTTTTCAATAAAAAGTTAGGGCTGCTGAAAGGATATTTGCTGGGAGTTCTTGGAAGATTTTTCTTCACTTTTTTATCAGGGATGATTTTCTTCGGAAGTTATGCAGCCAGTTATAATATGGCGGCACCGGTATATTCGTTTGTGTATAATGGCTCTTATCTTGGATTAGAGGCTTTAATTACCTCCGCTCTTATCCTTCTTCCGCCTGTTTCCAAGGGGATACTTAAGGTGAAAAATATGGTTAACGGGTAAAGAGAATCACTAAACATCTTTACAAAAAACAACAAAAAATATATACTTAGAATATCGGGAATTTTAGAGCAATTATTTAAAATGACAGATTTAGGAGAGTATAAATGAGTGGAGTTTTAAAAGTATTGACCGGTATTCTGGGAGTTATGGCAGTGGTGGCATGTCTGGCAACAGTCGGCATCATTGGCTACTCTTTATCAGGAGCAGGAGGGAAAGAAAATAAAGAAACTTCTCAAAATGTTGGAGAATCAGCAGATTCACAGCAGCCGGGAGTGCCTACGACAGCACCGGTTGAAGTAAACCCGGATGCGTCGGCAGCACCGGATGAAGTTAAGCCGGACGCATCGGCGGCTCCGGAGGTAAAAGAAACACCAAGGCCTGTTAGTCAGGTGGAGGATTCGGAAAATCATGTACATGATTATGAAGAAAGTGTTGAAGAAAAAGCTACCTGTTATAAGGCAGGAAGACTTAAATATACCTGTGAGTGCGGCGATTCTTATTATGTGGATATTATGTCAACAGGACATGTACCGGATGACTGGGAGATAGTCCGGGTGCCCACTGCGGACAGAGAAGGGCTTCGGGTAAAGAAATGTATTTATTGTGATGATATTATAGCCCAGGAAAGCGTTACTTTTGAAAGCGAAGAGGAAGAAGGGTCCGGCTCAGGAAATTCAAATAAGCCGGATGCATATCATGTTCACCAATATACATCTACAATAGAAAGAGAAGCAACCTGTATTTTAGCGGGACTTAGAAAGTATACCTGCGGCTGTGGTAATTTCTATACGGAAATGATACCCGCTGACGGTCATGTGGCAACAGACTGGACAGTGGTGGAGGAACCTACAACAACCCGGATGGGAAGGGAACAGAGAACCTGTAATGTATGCGGAGTTGTGCTGGATTCAAGGCCAGTTAATGTGTTGACCGCAAGTCCCTCTTCCTCAGCAGATGCAAGTACAAGTCCGGGGAGCAGTGCAACCGCAAGGCCCAGTGCAACTACAAGACCAAGCACAAGTCCGGGGGCTTCTGCCAGTGCAGGCTCATCTGCAAGCCCTTCGTCAGGACCTACACCACATCAGCACAGCTATCGGTCTTATGTGCTGAAAACGGCAAACTGTTCGGAAAAGGGAATTATTTCTTATGTGTGCAGCTGCGGAAGCAGCTATGCGGAAAATGTTGATAAGGATTTAAATAATCATACTTTCCGGTCTGTAGTGATACCTGCTACCAAGGATACACAGGGATATACGGCATATACCTGTGTCAGGTGCAATTTCAGCTATTTTGATAATTATACACCTGCAATTGGCAAGTAAATGAAATAAATAATATTAAAAAGTGTGTGCTTTTTGCGCACACTTTTTTGATCAACAAGCTGCCGCGCAAAGTGTGGCAGCTTATTGATTGTGTACCTTAAGGCAGCCCTTTCTAATGAATGGAATAATCCTTTCATTCCCTGCATATAAAATCATAGGAGATTAAGTGAGTTGAAGGAATATGGAGGTCGCTATGTATGCAGCTAAAAACACGACAGAAGTGATAAGGGCGTTAGAAAGCAGCGGTGAAAAAGGTCTTTCCAGAATGGAAGCGGAGGCAAGAATACAAAAATATGGGACAAACCAGCTAAAGGAACAGAAGAAAAAGGGAGTGATAGCTCTTTTTATGGAGCAGCTTAATGATCCGTTGATTTATATTTTGATGGCAGCAATAGCAATTTCCCTGTTCTTAAAGGAAGCCGGAGATGCGGCGATTATAGCAGCAGTTATATTTCTGAATTCGGTAGTGGGTGTGATACAGGAGGACAAGGCCCGTAAGGCAATTGAGGCATTGCAGCAGCTATCCAGTCCTAAAGCACTGGTGATGCGCGGGGGAGAAAAATATGAAATACCAAGCGGCCAACTGGTGCCGGGAGATATTGTATATTTAGAGGCAGGGAGACAGGTGCCTGCCGATTTGCGGCTTTTGACAGCGGTCAACTTAAAAATAGAGGAATCTGCACTTACAGGTGAGTCTGTTCCGGTGGACAAGACTACCCATGAACTGCCGGAAAATGTGACCGGAATAGGGGACAAGACCAATATGGCCTATATGTCTACAACTGTAACTTATGGCAGGGGAGAAGGAATTGTTACCGCTACAGGAATGAAAACGGAAATAGGAAGAATTGCAGGTTTGATCGATGGCAGCAATAATGAAATGACTCCCTTACAGAAAAGACTGGCGGACATGGGAAAACTTCTCAGCATGGTTGCGGTGAGCGTATGTGCCTTTTTATTTTTAGTAGCAGTTTTGCAGCACAGAGACATTGGAGACATGCTGCTTACTGCAATTTCTCTTGCTGTAGCGGCAGTGCCGGAGGGACTGGCGGCAATTGTAACAATTGTACTTGCCTTAAGCGTATCCCGAATGGTAAAGGTGGGAACTATTGTCAGAAAGTTACCTTCCGTTGAAACGCTTGGGGCTGTAAATACAGTGTGTTCTGATAAAACAGGAACCCTTACCCAAAACAGGATGAAAGTGGAAGAATGTTATCTGGACGGAGAGATTGTTAAGGAAAAAGAGTTAAATGAACGGGATTACAGTTTGTTTTGGGAGGCATGTACATTGTGCAATGATGCGGCGATAGGAGATAAAAGGCTGGGAGATCCTACAGAGCTTGCACTCCTTGATCTTGCAAAGGAACATGGTTTTGACAAAACAGAATTGGAACGGAAGCTGCCAAGGATAGATGAGCGTGCTTTTGATTCGGAAAGAAAGCGGATGACCACCGTTCATAAAAATGGGCAGGGAAAGATTGCCTACATAAAAGGCGCAGCAGATGAAATGATTGATCAGTGCCAGAACATATGGATTTATGGAAGGGAAGTGGCTTTTTCTTCTAAAGCAAAACAGGATGCAAGGAATGCGGTTGAGGAAATGGCCGGCAGAGCCTATCGGGTTTTAGCTGTGGCGGTTAAAAGAAAAGGAGATTTAAAGGACGAAAAAAACATGACCTTTTTAGGCTTGGTGGGAATGATTGATCCTCCAAGGCAGGAGGCAAAAGGTGCGGTGGAAAGTTTTCGCAGAGCTCATGTGGATACGGTTATGATCACAGGCGATCATGTGGATACAGCCTTTGCAATCGCAAAAAAGCTGGGAATTGCAAGAGAAAAAAAGGAATGTATGACGGGCGCGGAAATAGAAGAATTATCAGGCAGCGAGTTTGGAGAGCGGGTGGAAAAGATTCATGTATTTGCCAGAGTTTCTCCGGAGCATAAGGTGCGTATTGTGGAGGCGTTAAAATCCAGAGGAAAAATAGTAGCCATGACAGGGGATGGGGTGAATGATGCACCTTCCTTAAAGGCGGCAGATGTGGGCATTGCCATGGGAAAGGAAGGAACGGATGTGGCGCGCAGTGCGGCAGATTTAGTTCTTACGGATGATAATTTTGCAACGATAGAAAAGGCAATGAAGGAAGGCAGGGGAATTTACGAAAATATCAGAAAAACTATTTTGTTTCTGCTTTCTTCCAACTTTGGGGAAATTATTACCATGCTGGCGGCAGTGCTGGCTGGCTTTCCGGTTCCTTTAAAAGCCAGCCATATTCTTTGGATTAATCTGATAACAGATTCTCTTCCTGCGCTTGCCCTTGGGATGGACAAAAATGATGGCGAAGCATTAATGAAGGAGCCTCCAAGGAAGAGCACAGACGGTCTTTTTTCTCATGGAGGTCTGGCATGCACTTTGTGCTATGGCATGGTAATAGGCATTATTAGTCTGCTGGCATTTTTGACAATTCCTTATATGGAACTTACGAAGGAAGGGATTCCTATTACCATACAAAATCTGGAAAAGATATTAAGGCTTGAACCGGTGCTGTTTCGAGCACAGACACATGCATTTACCGTTCTTGGAATGAGCCAGCTTATGCATGCAATCGGTATGAGGGACGTGAATAAATCCGTATTTAAAATGAAACATATGGACAATCCCTATATGCTTTTGGCATGGGGGGTAGGAATTGTCCTGCAGGCTTTAGTAACGGAGATTCCATATTTTGTATCACTTTTTGGGACCAGCAGGCTGAGCCTTTCGGAATGGTTGACATTAGGAGCGCTATCCAGCATGCCGCTTTTGATACATGAGCTTTTAGTACTTTCGGAAGCGTTGCAGAAAGGAGCTGGGGAAATCAGTTTAAAAAAGGCGGCAGAAGGCGAGAATCATAAGAATGAGTCCCCCCAGCCAGGCGAAGCAGTGTGAGCTTTTATCAGCAAGAATACTTCCTGTTAAAATGCCCAGTTTGATGGAAACAAAATGAATTGTAATTGTAATAAGAAGCAATACAAAAATGGGTAAAGGAAATGCACCGGTGCAAAGTCCTGCGGAAATGTTGTCTATGGAAAGGGCAAGTGCAAGCAGGGCAGCTTCCTTTCCTGAGAGAACAGCCTTATTTGCTTTATTCACTTTTTCTGAGATTGTGTCGGTAGTAAGTCCGTGTGCTTTTAGATGAAGCTGGGGCAGGGCATCGTAAAATTTGTATAAAGAAAGCAGAAACAGAACCGAAAAGGAAATTCCTTTTGTAAGGCCGGCAGGGATAAAGCTTAAAATGATATTTCCGGCAATCATAGAGGCAGTCAGCATACAGCCTGACACAAGGGCGATGATCAGCAAAGAGAAAAAGGGGACAAATACTTTACCCATTCCATAAGAGAATCCTGCTGCAAAAGCATCCAGGGATAGCACTATAACCAATAGTATAAAAAAATATATTGAAAACGTCATGATACATAGCCTTATTTGTTTGCTATATCATATTCCGGTATGGTATAATTTGACTACGATAATTGAAATAATTTGTCGTCACAGGCAGAAGAAAGGTATGGAAAGGTCATGGCGAAAGCAAAAGTATGTGTATTAGCCGGAAAAACGGGGGCCAAAGAATACTCCATTTTAGAGAAACATGCCAGTCAGGGATGTAATATTGCATTTATGGATAAAAACAAAGATCTTGGCAGGATGATCAAAGAAGAGCTGGAAAATGTATATCATGTACCGGTGTTTTTTTTCCATGGTGATATAGGAAGTGAAGAAGACAGAGATATCTTTTTTGCCGCAGTAAAAGAAATGTTTGGGAAATCTGATTATATAATATGTAAAAGTGAATGAACGGAGGGAGCAGAATGAAACTTACTTTTGTGGGAGCAGCTCATGAGGTAACAGGAAGCTGTCACTATTTGAATATCTGCGGAAAGCATATTCTTGTGGATTATGGCATGGAACAGGGGATAAATGCTTTTGAAAATTGTGATCTTCCGGTGCAGGAAGCATTGATTGATTATGTGCTTTTAACACATGCTCATATTGATCATTCAGGTATGATACCGAAATTGGCGGCCAGGGGATTTCGGGGACAGATTTTTATGACGCAGGCATCTGCAGATCTGTGCAGTATTATGCTTCGGGATTGCGCACATATTCAAATGCAGGAGGCAGAGTGGAAGAACAGAAAGGCGAAGCGGAGCAAGGGAATAGAGGTGAGCGAGCCGGAATATACCATGCAGGATGCGGATGCGGCAATTAAGAGAATTGTGCCCTGCGGGTATGATGAAGTGATAACGCTCTGTGAGGGAATCAGGATCCGGTTTACGGATGTAGGGCATCTTTTAGGTTCTGCCAGTATTGAAGTATGGGCAACGGAAGAAGACACTACCAAAAAAATTGTTTTTTCAGGGGATATTGGAAATAAAGATCATCCTTTAATTAAATCGCCCAGCATGACAGAGGAAGCAGACTATGTTGTAATGGAATCCACCTATGGAGACAGACTGCACTCCAATCAGAGGCCGGATTATGTGAAAGAACTGGCAGCTATATTACAGGAAACCTTCGACAGAGGCGGAAATGTGGTGATTCCTTCCTTTGCAGTGGGAAGAACCCAGGAGATCCTGTATTTTCTGCGAAAAATAAAGGAAGACAGACTGGTAAAAAATCACTATGATTTTCCTGTTTATGTAGACAGTCCGCTGGCAGTGGAAGCCACCGGTATTTTTCATAAAAATGAAAACAGCTGTTTTGATGAGGAGGCTTTGGCGCTGGTGCGGAAAGGGATCAATCCGATTTCATTTCCAGGCCTGCGATTGTCTATTACCAGCGATGAATCAAGGGCGATTAACTTTGAGACTACGCCTAAGGTAATTATTTCTGCTTCCGGTATGTGTGAGGCAGGAAGGATCAGACATCATTTGAAGCATAATTTATGGAGACCGGAATGCACCATTCTTTTTGTGGGGTATCAGGCGGTAGGCACATTGGGAAGGGTGTTAATAGAAGGGGTGCATGAAGTGAAGCTGTTTGGGGAGACCATTGACGTGCATGCATCTATTAAGACACTTGTAGGGCTTTCCGGCCATGCTGATAAGAACGGACTGATCGAATGGATCAGTGCCTTTAAGGAAAAGCCAAGACGTGTATTTGTTGTGCACGGGGAGGATTCGGTTTGCAAGGCATTTGCAGAGTGTCTTCAGGTGGAGTATGGAATCAAGGCGTATGCGCCTTATAGCGGTACGGAATTTAATCTGCTTACAAATAAACTGGAATATGAGGCAGTGCCTGTTCCTGTGCGTAAGAAAACCAGGGTGGTATCCGATGTATTTGCCCGTCTGCGTGCTGCAGGCCACAGGCTCCTTGCCGTGATTCAGAAAAATGAGGGAAGTTCTAATAAAGATCTTGCAAGGTTTGCAGATCAGATTAATTCCCTTTGTGATAAGTGGGAAATGTGAGGGAAATCACTAAGCTCAAAAAAACTTCGCTAAGTGATTTCAAACCTCACATAAGAAGAATGACCTAATGGTCATTCTCTGCGTTTAATAAAATGACGGAGGAAAGTTGTTATGAGCAGGGCTGATGAAATTTTTATAACTATGTGCAGGGATATTCTGGAAAAGGGAACCAGTACGGAAGGGGAAAAGGTACGCCCCCATTGGGAGGACGGTTCTTCTGCATACACCATTAAAAAATTCGGAGTGGTTAACAGATATGACCTATCTAAGGAATTTCCTATTATGACGCTTCGAAGGACAGCCCTTAAGAGCGCTACTGATGAAATGCTCTGGATCTGGCAGCAGAAATCCAATAATATTCACGATCTTCACAGTCATATATGGGATGAATGGGCAGATGAGGAAGGTTCCATAGGAAAAGCATATGGGTATCAGATGCAGGTGAAGCATCAATATAAGGAAGGGATGATGGATCAGGTAGACCGTGTGATCTATGATCTGAAAAATAATCCATTCAGCAGAAGAATTATGACTAACATTTATGTGCATCAGGATCTGCATGAAATGAATCTGTACCCATGCGCTTATAGTATGACTTTTAATGTCACCCAGAAAAAGGGAGAGGACAAGCTTGCTTTAAATGCCATTTTGAACCAGCGCTCCCAGGATGTGCTTACAGCAAATAACTGGAATGTTGTGCAGTATGCGGTATTGGTTCATATGCTGGCACAGGTGTGTGACATGAAAGTGGGAGAGCTTGTTCATGTGATTGCAGATGCCCATATTTATGACAGGCATATTCCGGTGATAAAAGAATTGATCGAAAGGAAGCCTTATCCTGCACCTTCCTTTTGGCTGAATCCTGATGTGAGGGATTTTTACCAGTTCACCAGAGATGATGTGAAAGTAGAAAACTATTTAACAGGAGAACAAATCAAAAATATTCCTGTTGCCATATAAACAGAAAGGATAAAAGGAAAATGAATTTAATTGTTGCGGTAGATGAAAACTGGGCAATAGGAAACAAAAACGATCTCTTAATCAGAATTCCGGCAGATCATAAAATGTTTCGTCAGGAAACTACCGGAAAGGTAGTAGTATTAGGAAGAAAAACGCTGGAAACTTTTCCCCAGGGACTTCCCCTTAAAAACCGTACTAATATTATTTTATCAACAAATCCGTCCTATAAAGTAAAGGATGCAGTGGTAGTCCACAGCGTGGAAGAACTGCTTAAGGAGTTGGAAAAATATAATACGGAGGATATTTATATTATAGGAGGAGAAAGCATTTACAGGCAGATGCTTCCCTACTGTGATGTAGCACATGTAACAAAAATTGATTATGCATATACGGCAGATGCCTATTTCCCTGATCTTGATCAATTGCCTGAATGGGAGATTACAGCGGATTCTGAGGAGCAGACCTACTTTGACATTGCCTACCATTTCGTAAAGTATGAGCGTACAAAGCCGGAGTAAAAGGCATCTATTGACTTTTCATATAAAAAGTATAATAATAAAAAACAAAAGTTTTTAAGGAGCACAAAGGGATGGAGAAAAAAAATATTGATTGGTCAAATCTTGGATTTGATTATGTTAAGACAGACTACAGATTTGTAGCTGATTATAAGAATGGCACATGGCAGGAAGGTACTTTAACCGAAGATGAAAATGTAGTGATTAATGAGTGTGCCGGCGTTTTGCAGTATGCACAGACAATTTTTGAAGGAATGAAGGCTTATACAACAGCGGATGGACGAACAGTTACGTTCCGGCCTGATTTAAATGCTGAGAGAATGGAACAAAGTGCAGTTAGATTGGAAATGCCCATTTTCCCTAAAGATAAATTTGTAGAAGCAGTGCTTAAAACCATCAAGGCAAATGAAGCCTATGTGCCTCCTTATGGAAGTGGTGCAACACTTTATGTGCGCCCTTATATGTTTGGAAGTAATCCTGTGATTGGTGTTAAGCCGGCAGATGAGTATCAATTCAGAGTGTTTACGACTCCGGTAGGGCCTTATTTTAAAGGCGGTGTCAAGCCTTTGACAATCAGAGTCAGCGATTTTGACAGGGCAGCACCCAATGGCACAGGACATATTAAAGCGGGACTGAATTATGCAATGAGTCTTCATGCAATTGTGGATGCACATAAGCAGGGATATGATGAAAATATGTATTTAGATGCTGCTACCAGGACGAAGGTAGAGGAGACCGGTGGTGCCAATTTCCTGTTTGTTACAAAGGATGGCAAGGTAGTAACCCCTAAGTCAGGCAGTATTCTTCCTTCTATTACAAGGCGCTCCCTGGTGCAGGTTGCAAAGGAATATTTGGGACTGGAAGCGGAAGAGAGAGAAATTTATCTGGAGGAACTGAATGATTTTGCTGAGTGCGGCTTATGCGGTACGGCAGCAGTTATTTCTCCGGTAGGGAAAATCGTGGATCATGGCAGGGAAATTAATTTTTCCAGCGGCATGACACAAATGGGACCTGTTACAAAGAAATTATATGAGACGCTTACAGGCATTCAGATGGGAACCATCAAGGCACCGGAAGGATGGGTTGTGGAAGTAGGCTGATAATTAAACGCTATAATAAAGGCATTCAAGTCTGTTGGTTTGAATGCCTTTAAAGCAATATAGAAGTAAAATATCATTTTATGGAGGCAGTTGAGTGGAAACAAGAGATGTGTTAGAGCAGGTAAAAACAGGTATCATTTCTATAGAAGAGGCGGAAAAATATTTTAAAAAGCAGCCTTTTGAGGAGCTTGGATATGCCAAGTTAGACACCCACAGACAGATTCGTTCAGGCTTTCCGGAGGTGGTATTTTGCAGCGGAAAGCCGGATCAATATCTTGTAAATATTTTTTTGAGGCTGTATGAGGAGAATGGAGAAGTGCTTGGGACAAGAGCACAGGCCGCTCAATATGAACTTGTAAAAGAAGCGCTGCCGCAAGTGTCTTATGATGAAGTGTCCCATATTCTTAAAGTAGAAAAAGCAGGGAAGATACGCCAGGGAAAAATTGCAGTCTGTACAGCGGGAACAGCAGATATTCCAGTGGCAGAAGAAGCGGCTCAGACAGCAGAGTATTTTGGCTCTAATGTAGAAAGAATTTATGATGTGGGAGTCAGCGGACTTCACAGACTTTTGTCTAAGCTGGATGGAATACAGGAAGCAAACTGTGTTATTGCAGTTGCCGGAATGGAAGGTGCACTGGCAAGTGTGATAGGGGGGCTGGTCAGCAGGCCGGTCATTGCGGTTCCAACTTCCGTAGGCTATGGGGCAAGTTTAAATGGTCTTTCAGCACTTTTAACCATGATTAATTCCTGTGCAAATGGGATTGCGGTGGTTAATATTGACAATGGTTACGGTGCCGGCTATATTGCAACGCAGATCAACAGGCTTGGATATTCGTATGGAGGATAAAATGGGACAGACATTATATTTGGAATGCAGCAGTGGAATCAGCGGTGATATGGCTGTGGCAGCATTGCTGGACTTAGGAGCAGATGAAAAGATATTGCGAAAGGCTTTGGAAAGCCTTCCGGTAAAGGGATTTGAAATAGAGATCAGCAGGGTAAAGAAATCAGGACTGGATGCATGTGATTTTAATGTAAAATTGGACAAACATCATGAAAATCATGACCATGACATGGAATATCTGCATGGGCATCATTACGGACATCATCACGAAAACGAAGCACATGACCATCATCACAAAGATGAAGTACATGAGCATGGACATTGCCACACGCAGGCGGAACATGCACATGAGCATCATGAGCACAGAGGGCTTCCGGAAATTGAAACAATTATCCAAAGGGCCGGCATCAGTGAACGTGCCAAGACAACGTCCTGCCATATTTTTCGAATTTTGGCAGAGGCAGAGGCCAAAGCGCACGGAACTTCTATGGAGCAGGTGCATTTTCATGAGGTGGGAGCAGTAGATTCTATTGTGGACATTGTTGCAGCGGCAGTCTGTCTGGATAATCTGGATATAGATCATGTGATTGTTCCTTATATATGTGAAGGGAGGGGAACGGTGAGATGCCAGCATGGCATTCTGCCAATTCCGGTTCCGGCTGTGGTAAACATTATGGAAGCCCATCAACTGCCTGTCAGGATAACAGAGGTAGAAGGAGAATTGGTGACGCCTACCGGGGCTGCCATTGTTGCTGCCATAAAAACCGGACAGGTTCTTCCGGAACAGTTTACTATTAAAAGAACTGGGATGGGTGCGGGAAAACGCAGCTATGAACGTCCCAGCATTCTCAGGGCAATGCTGATAGAAAAAAAGGAAGACGGAAAGGGTACAAAGAAGGAGATAAAAGACACAATTTATAAGCTGGAAACCAATATAGATGACTGTACCGGAGAAATGCTGGGATATGTTATGGAACGTCTTATGGAAGCAGGTGCAAGGGATGTTCATTTTATACCTGTTTATATGAAGAAAAACAGACCGGCCTATGAACTGGCAGTGATCTGTGATGAACATAAAATTGAGGAGCTGGAGCAGATCATTTTTGAGGAGACCACTACCATAGGGATACGCCGGGCAAAGTTTACACGCACTGTTTTACAAAGAGAAGATGCCGGCATGATGTTGAAAGAAGGAGAACTTAAGGTGAAAAAATGTACGCTTCCAGACGGACAGATACGTTTTTACCCTGAATATGACAGTGCAGCTATGCTTGCAAAAAGAGCAGGTGTTTCACTGGGACAGATCATAGAGGAATGCAGGTGCCATAACAAATAACAGGTTAAATTGATAAAAATGAGGAATTTATGTGTGATTATTCAGTAAAAAAAGAACAGCTTCTTTTAAAAATAAATGAATATGCTGGACAGAATGTGATCGTTGCTTTCTCAGGAGGAGTAGACAGTACTCTTTTATTGAAAATTGCCTGTGATATGGCGAAAAAGGAAGGAACGAAAGTGTATGCAGTTTCCATACAGACCAGACTTCATCCTATGGGTGAAATGGAAGAGGCAAAAAAAACATGCCAGGAGCTGGAAGCAGAGCATGTTGTGATTTCCATTGATGAACTTAAGGAAGCAGGGATTATGAATAATCCTGTAAACCGTTGCTATTTGTGCAAAAAATTTCTTTTTTCAAAAATAAAAGATTTTGCATCTAAACTTGAAATCAGCAGAATTTTAGAGGGAACAAATGAAGACGATCTCCATGTGTACCGTCCCGGAATCAAGGCACTTAAGGAGCTTGGAATTAAAAGCCCCTTGGCAGAAGCAGGGCTCACAAAAGCAGAGGTAAGAAATCTGGCTAGCGAATATGGTCTTAAAACAGCCTCAAAGCCATCAGCTCCCTGTCTGGCAACAAGGTTTCCTTACGGAACGGAGCTTGCCTATGAAGACATGGAACGGGTGGAAAAAGGGGAAGCTTATTTGAAAAGCTTTGGTCTTTATAATGTAAGAATTCGTGCTTATGGAAAAACTGCAAGGATAGAGGTAGACGTGGCGTCTTTTGCGGAAGTGCTTGCTCATAAACAGGATATTATTACATATTTAAAAGAATTGGGATTTATTTACATTACGCTGGATCTGGAAGGATTTCGTTCAGGAAGCATGGATGTGGAAATTAATGTTTCTGAAGCCTGCAAGTGATGGATGAAATGATATAAATATAAATTATGTTATTTATAATAAATATTGATTTTACTTATAAATTGTACTGAGGTATAATCGTAAAGTAAGAGGCTGATAATAAAAAGCAGGTTTTTACAACCTGCTTTTTATAAACAACGAATACCTGCGAAGTCAGGCATTTGTTGTTTAACATAAGAATGCAGGAGGAAAATTTGAGATGGTCAAAGCAGTAGTTGGAGCTAATTGGGGTGACGAGGGAAAAGGGAAAATAACCGATATGCTGGCACAGCAGGCGGATATTATTGTTCGTTTTCAGGGAGGCGCCAATGCAGGGCATACGATTGTAAACAAATACGGAAAATTTGCATTGCATACACTTCCTTCCGGAGTATTTTACGATCACACTACAAGTATTATCGGCAATGGCGTGGCATTAAATATTCCACTGCTTTTTAAGGAAATTAAATCCATTACTGACAGAAACGTGCCAATGCCTAAAATTTTGGTATCAGACAGAGCACAGATGGTAATGCCTTATCATATTTTACTGGATCAGTATGAAGAAGAAAGACTTGGAGGCAAATCTTTTGGTTCCACCAAATCAGGCATTGCACCTTTTTATTCGGATAAATATGCGAAAATTGGCTTTCAGGTAAGCGAGCTTTTTGATGAAGAAGTATTGAAGGATAAAGTGGATCGGGTTTGTGAACAAAAAAATATTTTGTTTCAGTATATGTATCATAAGCCACTGATTGATCCGAAGGAGCTGCTTGAGACATTGCATGAATATAAAAAGATGGTGGAGCCTTATGTGTGCAATGTGTCTTTGTATTTGAGTCAGGCAATCAGGGATGGAAAGACGATTTTGCTGGAAGGACAGCTTGGAACCTTAAAAGATCCGGATCATGGAATTTATCCTATGGTCACGTCTTCTTCCACTTTAGCAGCTTATGGAGCTATTGGAGCAGGCATTCCGCCTTATGAGATTAAAGAAGTGATTACCGTATGCAAAGCCTATTCTTCAGCGGTAGGCGCAGGGGCATTTGTATCTGAAATTTTTGGAGATGAGGCAGATGAACTAAGGCGTCGCGGCGGAGACGGAGGAGAATTTGGTGCAACGACCGGACGTCCCAGACGTATGGGGTGGTTTGACTGTGTGGCATCCAAATATGGATGCAGATTGCAGGGAACTACAGACGTGGCCTTTACCGTGCTGGATGTTTTGGGATATCTGGATGAAATTCCTGTTTGTGTAGGATATGAAATTGACGGGGAAGTGACTACAGATTTTCCTGTTACCTGCAAGTTAGAAAAGGCAAAACCCATACTTAAAAACCTGCCGGGATGGAAATGTGATATAAGAGGAATCAAAACGTATGATAAACTGCCGGAAAACTGCAGAAAATATGTGGAATTTATTGAGGAACAGATTGGTTATCCTATTACGATGGTTTCCAACGGGCCGGGAAGAGAGGATATTATTTACAGAAACAGTCCTATTTGTCTATAAAAAACAGAGAGTATGGATATATGAACAGAAATTATGCAAAGGAACTGGATAAAATAATAGAAAATCAGGGAAACAAAGGAAAAAAATTATTTCTGCATAGCTGCTGCGCACCCTGCAGCAGTTATGTAATGGAATACCTTTGTTCTTTTTTTCGTATTACAGTCTTTTATTATAATCCCAATATTACAGAACAGGAAGAATACATAAAAAGGGCAGATGAGCAGAAAAGGCTGATTGCAGCATTTAACAGGCAGATGGAGAGTGGTGAAAGAAAGGGTTATCCCATTGAGGTTGTGGAAGGAAATTATGATAAAGAGCTTTTTTTTGAGAAGGTTAAGGGACTGGAACATTGCAAAGAGGGCGGAGAGAGGTGCTTTCTTTGTTATGAAATGCGGCTTTTAGAGACAGCCCGCAGAGCAAAAGAGAAAGATTTCGATTACTTTACCACAACCCTTACCATCAGTCCGCTAAAAAATGCGGTAAAATTAAATGAGATCGGGGAAAGACTGGCAGAAGAATATCAGATCCCATTCCTGCCGTCTGATTTTAAGAAAAAAAACGGATATAAAAGATCTATTGAACTGTCCAAAGAACATGCCCTGTACAGACAGGACTATTGTGGATGTGTTTTTTCCCGCAGGTAGTGATTCCGGTACTTGGAAAGTGACGTATATGATGCTTGATAAAATGCTTTTGAAATGATAGGATAAGTAATGGTTAATGAAAAAGATTCAAGCGGGAAAGGTATAGGTTAAAATGAAAAAATTTCTGGATTTGATCTCCGAAGAGATGAAAAATGCTTTCGAGGCGGCTGGGTTTGACAGGGAGCTTGGAAAAGTAACTCCATCCAACAGGCCGGATCTTTGTGAATATCAGTGTAATGGCGCAATGGCGGCGGCAAAGCTTTATAAAAAGGCTCCCATTATGATTGCAAATCAGGTAGTGGAAGGATGTAAGGATAGTGAAGTATTTTCACAGATAGAAGCTGTAAATCCCGGTTTTTTAAACCTGAAAATAAAAGAAACTTTTATAAAAGACTATCTGGGGCAGATGTGTAAAGAAGTTAAATTTGGTCTGGAACTGCCGGAAAAACCAAGCAGGATTATTGTGGACTATGGCGGCCCTAATGTGGCAAAGCCTCTTCATGTAGGCCACTTACGTTCAGGGGTTATCGGGGAGAGCATTAAGCGGATTGCAAGGTATGCCGGACATGATGTGATTGGAGATATCCATTTGGGAGACTGGGGGCTCCAGATGGGACTTATTATTACGGAACTGAAAGAGCGTCAGCCAAATCTTGTTTATTTTGACGACGATTATATGGGGGATTATCCCAAAGAGGCGCCCTTTAGCATTTCAGAGCTGGAAGAGATTTATCCCACAGCCAGCGGTAAGTCAAAGGAAGATCCTGCTTATAAGGAATGTGCCCTGGAGGCAACTTTTAAGCTGCAAAGCGGTGTTCGGGGATATCGGGCCTTATGGAACCATATTATGGAAGTTTCCGTGGCAGATCTTAAGCGTAACTACGAAAATCTGAATATAGATTTTGACTTGTGGAAAGGAGAATCTGACGTTCATGATATGATTCCGGGGATGGTGGATTATTTAAAGAAGGAAGGCTATGCCTACCTAAGCGACGGTGCCCTTGTGGTGGATGTGAAGGAAGAAACTGACACGAAGGAAATTCCGCCCTGTATGATTTTAAAGTCAGATGGTGCTTCTTTATATAACACCACGGATCTTGCAACAATTATGGACAGAATGAAGGCGTATCATCCGGACAGGATGATTTACCTTACGGACAAGCGGCAGGATCTTTATTTTGAGCAGGTATTCCGCTGTGCAAAAAAAGCAAAAATGGTAACACCGGATACGGAACTTCTGCACATTGGATTTGGCACAATGAACGGAAAAGACGGAAAGCCCTTTAAGACCAGAGAGGGCGGCGTGATGCGTTTGGAGATGCTGATCAATGAGATTAATGAAGAAATGTACCGCAAAATTACGGACAATCGTCAGGTAGATGAAAAGGAAGCCCGCGATACCGCAAAGGTGGTGGCGCTTTCCGCTATTAAGTATGGTGATTTATCCAATCAGGCTTCTAAAGATTATATTTTTGATATGGACAAATTTACATCCTTTGAAGGAAATACAGGTCCATATATTTTGTATACAATCGTAAGAATTAAATCTATTTTAAATAAAGTAAAAGAGCAGAAAGGTCTTGGAACAGAAGAACTTTGCAAAGCAGGAGAACTGCTTCGTAATGCAGGAAGTGAAGCTGAAAAGTCGCTTATGCTCTCCCTGTCAGGATTTAATGCAATGATGGAAACTGCTTATGTGGAAACTGCACCCCATAAGGTATGTGCCTATATTTATGAACTGGCAAATGCCTTTAACCGGTTTTACCATGAGACAAAAATTGTTACGGAAGAAAATCAGGAAAAGAAAAATAGTTATCTTGCGCTTTTGCTGCTTACCAGAGATGTGTTAGAAACTTGTATTGATGTGCTTGGCTTTTCAGCACCGGAAAGAATGTAGAGGGAGTGCCGCAAATTGTCTGATGGCAGATGCGGATTTGAGAGCTGCCCGCTTTATTGCGTAACTGCTTCGAAATGGGAGATTAACATGCAGTCAGGTTCAGAATTAAGAAATAAATTAAAATCAATCGATCATCGGGGGTACCCTGCTTATAAAGAGCTGAAAGGACAATATGATTTTAAAGAGTATGTGCTTTCTATTGACCATGTACAGGGCGATCCTTTTGCGGCACCATCCAGATTATCTGTGCTGGTTAAGGCGGCAAAAGCAGATTTTCCCGCATCTTTTTATGATACCCATGCGAAAAGAATTACCTTGCAGGATCATTTGACCAGACTTTTTGCAGCCCAGGTAAGCGGAGGAAGCTTTCAGGCTAAAGGCTCAGGGAAAAGCGGGCTGCTTGCGGTATCTAAGTGTGGGCAGCAGGTTTTGGAAAGAACGGCGCTTAAGATAAAGGAGGGAGACATTACCCTTAGATTTGAAGCCGGTTTTCCTGCAAATGGCAGAACCATTAATGCCAGAGAACTGGAAAAAATGCTGTTTGACATTCTGCCTTCCTGTGTAAAAAAGAGCTTATACTACGGAAATATTAATCAGGAGAAATTAAAACAGGCAATTTGTTTGTGCCAGGATCAGCAGTTTATCCGTGAAAAACTAAAGGAATTATCTCTATGTGCATTTATTGCGGAGGGAGCAGTTCTTCCACGGGAAAGCGGTATTTCTGAAAAGCCTATGAGGGGAGCGGTACCCTTTCAAAGCCCTGCGTCCCTTAAAGTATCACTTCAGCTTCCAAATAAAGGAGAAGTGACTGGAATGGGAATTCCCAGAGGAATCACTCTCTTTGTAGGGGGCGGTTACCACGGAAAGTCTACCATATTGCAGGCACTTCAAAACGGTGTGTACAATCATGTGATGGGAGATGGCAGGGAGCTGGTGATTACAGATGCATCCGCCATTAAGCTGCGGGCAGAGGACGGACGCAGTATTTCTAATGTAGATATTTCACCGTTTATTAAAGATCTGCCTAACAAAAAGGATACTACCCATTTTTCCACCGAGGATGCCAGCGGAAGCACTTCTCAGGCGGCAAATCTGATGGAAGGAATTGAAGCGGGCAGCAGTTTGTTTTTGATTGATGAAGATACTTCTGCAACTAACTTTATGATCAGAGATCAGTTGATGCAGCAGGTGATATCAGGCAGAGAAGAGCCCATTACCCCTTTTATCAGCAGGGTAAAAAGCCTTTATCGGGACAAGGGGATTTCTTCCATTATTGTGGCGGGAAGTTCGGGTGCCTATTTCCATGTGGCTGATACCGTGATACAGATGAAAGAGTATGTGCCTATTGACATTACGGACAAGGCAAAGGCAGCAGCAGCTTTATATCCGCCGGTTGATAGTGGGGAAGAGACATTTCCTGCTTTTTCGGAACACAGATGTGCCAGGCCTGACATGTCCCTTCGAAAGGATGACAGAATTAAGATTAAGACTATGGGAACCAGTGAGCTTTTGCTGGCAAGAGAAAGCGTGGAACTTAGGTATTTAGAACAGCTAAAGGATCAGGAACAGACGCTGGCCCTGGCATGGATCTTAAAGCATGTGCAGCTTAAGCTTTTGGATGGAAAAAAGGATTTCATACAGATCAGTGAAATGCTGGAAAATCAGATAGATAAAAATGGCCTTGAAAGTTTGTTTGAGAGAGGGGATGTGTCCGCTTCTTTAGCAAGGCCAAGAAAACAGGAAATTTTGGCCTGCATAAACAGGTATCGAAGACTTTATTTTGCTTGAACACTTTTTTCAAGTGTGGTATACTGTAGGAAGTGCAGATGTAGTTCATTGGTAGAACATCAGCTTCCCAAGCTGAGGAGGCGGGTTCGATTCCCGTCATCTGCTTAAAGGAAAAAGCCGCAATCGCAAGGGTTTCTTTAGTCAAACCGGGGGATTGCGGCTTTTGATTTAACGTAAGGATAATTTTTAAGGTGCAGCATTCGTGTTTTTAACTAAAACAATTCCCACATACTGTGTACCCCTGACTGATCAAATCGCTTAAAATGGAAATGGAGGTATCATAGTTTTGCGGTGCTATTTTGGGGACATCGCTGCAGGTTGGGCGGTGGAGTACCTTACTTTCAGTATTTAAAACATAGGCGTCGGCTGTATTTTGCTGTTCTGAATTGTCGTAAGTGTTAAAATTATTTGTATTTTCTCCCTGTACAGTCTGCGTATTTTGTGTTGTCTGTGTATCTTGTGCAGTTTGAGTGTCTTGTTCAGCAGAAGCAGCGGGTGTTTCCTGATTATTTGTCTGTATTTCACCAGTTTCAGGATTTATCTTATATTCGGCCAGAAGCATGCCGCCAAATAGGCTCTTTGCGTCATGTTCTTCTCCATCCACATGCTCATAAACAGATACGTTCAACGTCCCATCCTGCTGCATGGAGATAGAACCGGTAGTGTTTGCGGCATAATTTACAATAGCATGAATCTCATCATCCGAACTGAATAATTTTTGATAATAACCGGCAGCATATTCGGTTATGTCTGCCATATTAGACATTGTGGAAATTTTCCATTTTCCTGTTTCATCGTTAATTACGGAATCAGAAAACCAGAATTCTATTCCGTTAACCTGATAAGAACCTGATTCAATTGTTACGGTGGGTAAAATAGTCGGAGATGGTGCGGACTCTGTACTTTCAGATCCGGCGGCCATAGCCAGAACAGAAGCATCGAAATTTTCATTTCCGGAGTTTTCTGCCTGTACAGTATCAGACTCCTGAGATAAATCAGAGCCTGATCTGTTTGGAAAAGAGCCATTGATGCCGGTATAGATAATGATAAATGCAACTAAAGCGGCAGCACATAGTCCGATTGCTGCCAGAAATGCAGTTAGAATATTAAGCAGTTGATTCTTTTTTTTCATAAGTATAGTTCCTTAAAAAGTCTTATATTTTTAGTAAAAATATTGTATCATATTTGTTTAAGAGAATCGACTGCTAATTGAAAGTTTTTGCCATCATGTTTATTATGTATCAAAAGCCAGAGTGATTTCATTTTTAATATTGCAGAAAATTATGGCAAGCTGTGGATCAAAATGACTTCCGCCGGATTCTCTAATGATGTCCAGCGCCTGATCTATAGACATAGGTTCTTTATATCTGCGTTTTGAGATCAATGCGTCAAATACATCGGCAACTGCCATGATTCTTGCCCCGATGGGAATATCGGTACCCTTAAGTCCTTTAGGATATCCACTTCCATCCCATTTTTCATGGTGTCCTTCTGCAACCTGCGAGGCAATATCAATATATTCTTTTTCTTCAATATTTCCCATAGCCTCTACAATTATACGACCTCCTGCTGTAGTATGTGCTTTCATTGCTTCAAATTCTTCCTGGGTAAGACGTTCTGGCTTTTGAAGGATGGAGTCAGGAATGGTAATTTTTCCTATGTCATGCATGGGAGCGGCTTTTATAAGCAGTTCCGCATATTCCTTTGTAAGGATATCAGGACAGTATCCTTCCTTTAGGGCGGCATGGGTTAAAAGCTCCACATACTTGCTTCGGCAATTACAATGCTGTGTTCCATTTTTTGAACGGTAGTGTCCATTTCCTGCGAAATATATCCGTCAAGGGTTTCAATGTCGTCTGTAATTTTGTCAATAAAATCTGTGAGAAATGAAGTCATGTAATATTTAGCAGTGGCATCACTGCCTTCACGACTCATTTCAAAAGCATTTTCAGCGTTGCTGAAATAACTAATTGCATTGGAATATACGGTGTGAAATAATTGTTCCTTTTCATCTACTGAAATGTTTTCATTTATTTCATCCAGAAGATTCAAAATATTTTCTTTCAGACGGGAAGCCTCCTCTTCATAGGCCAGCATTGCCTCTGGGGAATCTGCCAGAGTGTGCCATGAAACAATAATATGATGCCGGCTCATTAGCCGGCATATGTCGGACATGTTGAGCCTGTCTTCAAGATTTTCTTTAATATTCTGTTTATAGTTTTCTGATATTTCATTTAAGTTATATTGCATGACAAACATGCCCAGAATACATACGATACTGGCAAAAAGGTTAAGAAGAAACATTTGAAAGGGAAGTCGCTTGATCAGTTTCATGTAGAACCTCCTGAATATATACCTGCCTTAATCAGGCTGGGCTGTAATTTCATTTACCGTATTGTCTAATAGTGTCTGAAGATCCTGATCATCAGGGTTTCCACCTGCGATGGTAATTCCAAAAACATATGCAGGATGCCAAAATGCGTCTGTTACGCGTTGGACGTAAGCATATTTTGACTGTTCCGAAAGTGCAGCAAGTGCAGGGGAAGACTGAACGGATTCACTGGACGCAGCATTTACATTTGAGGGGCATTCTCCAGTGGTTTCAAATCGCTTTATCTGCATAGTTTCGTCAGAAAGACATTCCGCCAGTTTCATTGCCCAGGTGCTGTTTTCCGAGTGGGGATTGATACCCAGCAGCTTATAGCCGGAAAAGCTGCACATTTGTACACTGTCTCCTGCAAGGGTATAGCAAGGCAGTTTTGCAGCGGCAAAGTTTTCACCCCACATTTCTTTAATACTTTCCGAATTCCAGGCGCCGTTAATGCCTGCAATAATATTTCCATTTTCAATGCCTTCTAAAAATCCTTGGTCATCACAGTTTATGAAACCGTCATGAGCGGCCACAGCCAGCATTGCATTTGCCACATCAATACCTTTGTAAGGGGTATCGGTTGCATTCCAGTTACAATAATTAGAACGTCCGTCTCTGCTTAATCCTATTTCCAGTCCAGCTCCTTTAAAAAAGGAGTAGATATACCAGCCGCTTGAATAGTCAATGGCAGTTTTCTTTCTATTTTGTGCAGAAATATCTAAAATGCGGTCGAGGCTTGTTACATCTTCGCTTGTAAAATATGCCGAATTGTAATACAGGAAATATCCATTTCCGGCAGTTAAAGGATAAGCATATAATTTATTATCATACATTGCCGCACGACATGCTCCATTATTTGGCCCCCCGTTGTCGATAATAATTTGTTCCGTATTTTCTGTTATTTCAAGAAGGGCGCCTGCCTGTCTCAGGGCTTCAAACTGATCATCTGCAAACATGTAAATGTCAGCAGCAGACTGGGGATTAGTCAGTACGGTTTCTTTTGAGGTGCTTACATTTTCTCTGCTGATTGTTATTTCAAATACAGCTTCATCGGCGTATCTTTTTTGGAAAGAGTCAATTGTCTGTTCCAGAAGATCCCGGTCTTTCTCATCACTCCACCAAATGGACAATTTTACCACAGGGAGTGAGTTAGGCTGCAGACGGGAACATCCTGTAAACGCGAATGAAGCCGCCAGAAAAACTGCTGCGGCCAGGATCATTTTATTAATGGTAATCTGCATAATTAATTTTTCCTCATTTACTTAACCTGTCAAAATTATAGTAATGATATGATAAAATACAATATTTACATCATAAACGGCATATTCACATCATAAATGGCAGGCATAAAAAAATAGGGGCCCAAGGCCAGACAGAAATCAAATGGAACAAATGTTAGATAAAGTTAGTAAGTTTCCAGCCATATTTCAATAATAAAAGTATTGTTTTCTTCCTGAAATTCAATGCTTCCATTATATTTTTCTATAATCTTCTGCATGGAGATGATTCCATACCCATGAATAGACTTATTTTTTTTTATTTGTTTCGAGATTGGGGTTAGTTGATAAAACGGATGCAGGTATGCTTTTTTTAACAATGATATAAGTATAAGATTTTCTGGTACCTATGGTCAACTCAATCTTTGGAGCAAAAGTTCCCGCACAGCCATTTATGGCATTATCCAGCAGGTTGGAAAGCAGGATGCTGATATCCATTTCGTTAATGTTTCTAAATTGGGAATCAATCATACATTTGATTTCGATATTTTTCTTTTGACAGGCGGAAATTTTGTTGTTGATTACAGCATTTATTACTATGTTTCCGGTATCGATTCCCACGACTATTGGTGTCACTTTTTCCTCAATGATTTTTTCAAGGTAAGTTTTTGCCTCCTGAATTTGTCCGGTGGAGATAAGTTCCGAAGCTGTGGTAAGGTAGTGACGCATATCATGCCGCAGGGTTTTCATTTCCACATAACGTTCTCGTGCCTCATCAACAAATTTTTCCTGTGCAGTGAGATTTATTTGGGAGACTTTGTAGGCCTCCTTTATTGTGCTGTCGTGCTGTATTTTTTCCATCATAATATATAGAAGAATATTTAAAATTGCAATCATGATGCTCACAAAAAGAAGAAAAGGCACTTTATCGTTTCCCAGTGAAATATTTAATAGGGAATAGGCGATCATAAATGTTATGAAAAAACAAGATAACTGGATGAACCATTGAAATCGGCTTAAAGAGTATTGACTGCGTTTGCGGATATTTATAATAATTTCACATACGAAAAAGAACGATAATTTGCTGAAAATTAATACCGGGACACGAAATTTTCCGCCGGGATTTACAATGTCGGAGACGGAACATCCGGAGAGTGCCCGGAAGGCAGCAAGAATGATCAGATTAATGGGCAGGATTGTAATAGCAGGAATAATTGCAACAAAAAATTTTTCATAGATTTTTCCTTGAAAAAATAAAATGGAATATCCTAAAATCAGCAGAAGTAAAAGAAAACCGGAGGTGTTTTCCCATTTTTCGTGTTGACCAAAGAAAATATTTTCCAGGGCAAGAAATATGAAAAATACTATGGATTTCAGAGGTATCAATTTATGATTTTTAAAAGAAAGAAATCTATTACATAATCTTACTAGAATAAAAGATTCCGAAAGAGATGCGGCAATTTCCCAAATAGTATTCATAGTTCACTCCGAATATAATTTTTAAATTTATTTTTGACCTCGTTTACTCTGTGACGACTTAAAAGTATTTCTGTTTTGTCATCAAGAACGATTTGGCCTTTTTCAATAGAGTAAATATATTTACAATTAACGAGATAGCTTTTATGTGTGCGGATGAAATCAAAAGGAGCAAGCTGTTTTTCGAAATTGGAAAGGCTGCCATAGCATTCTAAGTCTTCGCCGCTGTTGACACGTACATGCAGCCAATGCCCGTATATTTCTATATATTGAATGTTGTTTATATCAAGGAAAACGTCGCCTGTTTTTGTCTGAAACTTAAATTTCTTTCCGGCTTTTCGTTTGGCAATTGTTTTATTTAATGCGCTTAACACTTCAGGCAGTTCACTTTCCAGGCGGGATTTTCGGATAAAACGGAAGGGTTGAAATTTTATGGAGGAATATACAAGTTCATCATGCATGGTTACAAAAATAATCAGAGTCTCCCCTAAACGGTTTAACTGTTCGGCAATTTGAAAACCATTGAAAACAGGTATATCAATATTGAGAAAGACTGCATCATAATCAGGAATGTCCGAAAAAAGAGAGCTTCCATCGCTGCATACAAAAATGTCTGGAATATCATTTGGTGGATAAGTTCCTTTGGCAATAAGGATTTTTAATGTATTTGCAAAATTTGTATCATCATCACAAATGGCTATACGCATTTTATTACCTGTCTGCTGCTTTTTACTGGGGAATTGCTTTTATCAAAACAAGCCTTATTTTAACAGGAAAAAAAGGTTATTTCAATTGAAAATATAATTTTGTATAGGAAAGGCAGGTTGGATGTGATATGATGGTCAATGGCGGAAGAAAAAATGCAGGTGTATCCTTTAAAGGGCATGGAAGGAAATTTTTATGGCAGGAAAATATTATGCGGTAAAAGAGGGGTTGAGCAGAGGAATTTTTCTTACCTGGGAGGAATGTAAAGCCAGTGTAAGCGGTTATTCCGGCGCAGTGTACAAAAGTTTTAAGACAAGGCAGGAGGCAGAAGCCTTTCTTGGAATCGGACAGGCTGATGTTTGCAAAACAGAGGATTGTGTTAAAATATATGTAGATGGAAGCTATAACAGCGCCGCCAGGGAATTTTCCTATGGCATGGTGGTTCTTTCAAAAGAGGGGGAGGAAACCTACAGCCAAAAATTTGATGATGTATCTCTTGCGGCGATGCATAATGTGGCAGGGGAGATCAAAGGTGCCCAGGCAGCCATGCAGTATGCCCTTGATCATCAGATTCCGGCTATAGAGATTTATCATGATTACGAGGGAATTGCAAAATGGTGTCTTGGGCTGTGGAAAACGAATAAGGAGGGCACCAAAGCTTATAAAGAGTTTTATGAAATGGCAAGCAGGCAGGTGAAGATCAGTTTTGTCAAAGTAGCAGGCCATTCCAATGATAAGTACAATGATATGGCGGACGAGCTGGCGAAAAAGGCTTTGGGATTATAATTTATAGAGCAAAGACAGCGGGAGGAAATCACAGTGATAAATATGTTATTAAACAATGAAAATCAGGCATTGCTGGCGGCGTTTGGACAGTTGGCGGCCTTTGCCGGGACTTGTTTTTTTATGGCAAAATGCAGTAAATTTTTACCCAAAGACGGTGGAAGGGATTTTGCATATGACGGGAAACTTTCAGCGGGAAAGCCGAGAGGTGCGGGAATTATTTTTATTCTTATGTTTACGACGGCCTCTCTTATTTTCATGCCTATTGATATGGAAATTTTGATTTATTTGATTTTAATTGTGGCAGAAATGCTTACCGGATATATGGATGATGCATCGGAAAAGCCTTGGGGAGAATATAAAAAAGGGATATTGGATTTGATTATTGCAACAATTCTTGCAGTAAATTACCTGCATTTTAATTCCAGCACCATTGAGATAGCCACATTGGGAATTCATATTAATATCCCTCCTGTTTTGTTTGGCCTTTTGACGGTGATTCTGGTGTGGGGCTCCATTAACGTGACCAATTGTGATGACGGAGTGGACGGACTTTCAGGAACCTTAACGATTATCACCCTGGCTACCTTTTATGTAATTGATCATATTAAGGGTAAGCCGGATGAATTTACCAATTTGATTTTAGTATTTATCATTTGTATTTTAGGGTATTTATGGTATAATGCAACTCCAAGCAGGCTTCTTATGGGAGATGCAGGAAGCCGCGCAATGGGAGTTTTTATCAGTATTGCCGCATTAAAGAGCGGCAGCCCTGTTTTGTTTTTACCGGCAGCGGCAGTGATTATTTTAGATGGTGGTCTTGGACTGATAAAGGTAGCACTGATTCGTGGATTTAAGATTCATATATTGAAAAATGTAAGGACGCCGCTACATGATCATGTACGGAAGGTGATGGGGTGGTCCAATACCCAGACGGTGAGCCGGTTTGCAATTATTCAAATTGTGATATCTTTGGCGGTTGTTTATATTTTGCTGTTATAAATAGTGCAAAGGAGGAAAATTGGGATGATGGAGCGGAGGGATAAGGTTAATTATTATCTGGATCTGGCGGAAACGGTGTCTAAGCGCAGTACCTGCATCAGAAGGAAATATGGTGCGGTAATTGTAAAGAATGATGAGGTGATTGCTACCGGTTATGTGGGAGCCCCAAGGGGAAGAAAGAACTGTACGGATGCGGGGACATGTATCAGGCAGGAGATGAAGATTCCAAGAGGGGAACGATATGAGCTTTGCCGCAGCGTACATGCGGAAATGAATGCAATTATCAGTGCGCCCAGAGATAAAATGATAGGAAGCGACATGTACCTTGCAGGAGTGGATGCGCAAACAGGGGAATATATTCCCAATTCAAATAGCTGTTCCATGTGTAAACGTGTAATTATTAATGCCGGAATTGAGCGGGTTTACATCAGAGATGATGCGGACGAATATCGTATGATTCAGGTGCAGGACTGGATTGATAATGATGAATCCTTAGATGGAGTCAGAGGGTATTAAGTTGTTATGGATGAATTATATGAAAAAGCAAAACCTCTTGCGGCAAAGGTGATGAGCTATGCCAGAGACAGCATACTGGTAAATATGCGGTTTCTGGATGTGGTATTGTCGGCTCTTGTACCGGAGCCTCAAAAGGAACTTTCGGGGTTTGCATCAGATGGCGTGAAGATTTATTATGATCCGGTTTTTCTTTTGAAAAAATGTAAGGAAGAACCGGCATTTGCAGTGCGGGCGTATCTGCATATTCTATTTCATCTGATCTTTTATCACAGTTTTCGATATGATAAGGTGGATAAAAAAGCATGGAGTTTGTCAGCGGACATTGCAGTGGAAGCGGCAATTCTGGAGCTTGACATGCCGGGAATGACTTTACGAAGAGATGAAAAAGCAAAGAGAAAACTGTTGGGGATGAAGGGGGAAATCAGTGCTTTTACCGCTGAGAAAATATACAGATATCTTAGAAATTTCCAGATTGGCGGCGGGGAGTGGGAAGAACTTTCAAGCCTCTTTTTTATGGATATTCATAAATTTTGGGAGCCAAAGGAAGAACTTTTTGTTACAGGCGAGCAGTGGAAAAAAATAAGCGAGAGAATAAAAGCAGATTTAAAGTCTTTCTCTAATGGAAAGTTTCCCATGGGAAAAAGTAAGTCAGAAAGTATGGAAAAGAGCCTTTTGGAGGCAGCAAAGGACCGGTATAATTACAAAGAACTGCTTCGGAAATTTACGGTGATGAATGAAGATATGCAGGTAAATGATGATGAGTTTGACTATATTTATTATACCTATGGCCTTGAACGGTATGGGAATATGCCATTGGTAGAGCCTTTGGAATATAAGGACAGCAAAAAGGTCAGGGAATTTGTAATTGCCATAGATACTTCTGCTTCCTGCCGGGGGGCGCTGGTGAAATCTTTTTTACAAAAAACCTATGCCCTGCTTTCAGGAGAAGATAATTTTTTTCGAAAAATGAATGTGCATATTATCCAATGCGATCATCAGGTGCAGCAGGATACAAAAATTACCTGCAGGGAAGATCTGGATTATTTTTTGAGTCATGAAAAGCTGACAGGATTTGGTTCTACGGATTTCAGACCGGTATTTTCTTATGTGGAGGAGCTTTCAGGGAAGGGTGAGTTTGAAAATCTGAAAGGTCTTTTATATTTTACCGATGGATATGGAGTGTATCCGGACAGAATGCCGCCTTATCAGGTGATGTTTGTATTTTTGGACAATGGAGATGAGGGGCCCCAGGTGCCGCCCTGGGCAATTAAGGTGCTTTTAGATTATGAAGAGATAGAAGAATAAGAGAGAAAGGCGTGGTTTTATTATGAACATAAAGCAGGCAAAAGATTATATTGAAAATACAGTGCGTCTTTATTTAAAAAGAGATGAGTTTGGAGAATACAGGATTCCTGTGGTGCGTCAGCGGCCTGTTTTTCTTTTGGGAGCGCCAGGGATTGGAAAAACTGCAATTATGGAGCAGATAGCCCAGGAGCTTGGAATTGCGCTGGTATCCTATTCCATGACACATCATACCAGACAATCGGCACTTGGCCTTCCTTTTATCTCCAACAGAAGTTATCAGGATATGGAATTTCAGGTATCGGAATATACCATGAGTGAAATTATTGCATCGATTTATGATGTTATGGAACATAGCGGCATTTCAGAAGGGATTCTTTTTCTGGACGAGATTAATTGTGTGTCGGAAACTCTGGCGCCTTCTATGTTACAGTTTTTGCAATATAAGGTGTTTGGACGTCATAAGGTACCTGAAGGATGGGTGATTGTGACTGCCGGGAATCCGCCGGAATACAATAAGTCAGTAAGGGAATTTGATGTGGTGACAATGGACCGCCTTAAAATTTTAGAGGTGGAGCCGGACTATAAGGCATGGAAAGAGTATGCCCAGCAAAAAGGGCTGCATGCGGCAGTTTTAAACTTTCTGGAGCTGAAAAAAGATTATTTTTATCGGATAGAGACAACGGTAAATGGCAGAAGCTATGTGACAGCCAGAGGATGGGAGGACTTATCTGAAATTCTTTCTTTGTATGAAGAAGAAGGAATGAAGGTGGATGAAACACTGGTGGAGCAGTATCTGCGCAATGAACGGGTGGTCAAAGAGTTTACTGCTTATTATGACTTGTTTAACAAGTATAAAAAAGAATATCAGACGGAAGAAATTCTAGCCGGAACTTGTAAAGAACAGACACTTGAGAGAGCAAGGGTGGCTGCGTTTGACGAGCGATTGTCATTACTTGGCATGTTGATTGATAAGATAATGAGTGAGACCAGAGAGGATATGGAAATCAGCGGTTATCTGATAGAACTTTCTAAAAATTTAAAAGCGGTGAAAGCGGCTGTAGAAAAAAGTGCAGGTACCGAAAAGGAAGGACAGCTATCCGTAGATCAAATGTTGGAAAATCTGATGCAGGGAAGAAAAAAGCAGATGGAGCTTTCCCTGATGGCAGGAAGCCTTTCGGAGGCGGACAAAAGAAAGGGCAGACGCATTATCCGTTTTCTTGAGGAGGAAAAAAAGCAACTTTTTATGGCGGGAATTACAGATGGGAAAGAGGCATTTGCCTGTCTTAAAAAGGAGTTTGATCTTGCAGCAGCAGAGCTAAAAGAAAGAACTTCCGGAACAAAGCGGAGGCTTGAAAACTTATTTGCTTTTGTTCAGAATGCTTTTGCAGAAGGAAATGAAATGTTGATTTTAGTAACGGAGCTTACTGTTAACAATGATAGTGCAAGGTTTATTGGTCAGTTTGGATGTGAGGCATATCAAAGGTACAGTAATGATCTGATGCTGTCAGAGCGGAAGAACAGCCTGCAGGAAGAGATTGAGGCGCTTGAACTTGAGTAGAAAAAGTGGAAAAAGAGTGACAGCTTTGCATAGATGAAATGATAAGAGTAAATGCCGGGCAGCAGGGGCAGATGGTGGAAAGGCAGACTAACGTGGAGGAGTAAATGGATAAGGAAAAACAGTTGGTAATCAAAGGGGGAGTATTGGATTACCGGAGAGCAGAAAATGAAGTTTCTATTATACAAGGACGGGCGGTGGAGAGCCGAATGGAGATTCCCGATGAAATAGAGGGGCTTCCGGTAACAAAGATTGAGAAAAAAGCTTTCTTAAGCAGCAAACAGTTAAAAGAAATTATTCTGCCGAGAAAACTGAAATCCATTGGAGACTGGGCATTTGCGTATTGCAGTCAGTTAAAAAGCGTCTGGCTTCCCAAAAAGAACTTATCTGTTGGAAGAGGCGTTTTTAAAGAATGCGAAAGTCTTTTTTCCATCTGCCATTTGGATGATGACAGCCTGAAAGCAAAGCAGGCCGGCAGGTTGCTGGGGGCTGTGCCTGTCAGACTTGAGGCGGATTATCTTTTTGTACCGGAGGAAGCAGGAGAAGAAGCGTGGCTTTTCAGGTTTGACGAGAAGTTAAAAGAGTTTTTGGCGGTACCGGATGAGGAAGGCTACACAAAGATGGTTTATTGCGGGGAAGAAGATATTGTTGCAAACATGGATCTTTATCTGGCAGAGCGAAGGCGTGCCAAAGCAAGACTTTGTTTTTTACGCCTGATAAATGATATAGGACTTTCAGACAAGCTTAGAGAAGCTTTGTCTTTTTATCTGGCATCTCATACGAAAGGCTGTGATAGTGAAGCAGCCTGGGAGGTGGTTTTCCTGGAACATGGAAACGAACAGGAGTATTACGAAACCTTTACCGGGGCGGACTGCCTGACAGAAGAAAATTATGACAGTATTTTAGACCAGATGAAAGACCAGTATCCTGAAATGAAGGGATATCTGATGCGCTACAAGTATCAAGACATGTGCGGGACAGATTTTTTTGACTTATTGTCGCTGGATTGAACTGCGTGCGCGCAGCTTTCCGGGAGTGGTGCCATAGGTTTCCTTAAAAGAACGGATAAATACTTTATAATTAGTGATACCGCTGCGTTCCATTAGTTCATTAATATTATAATCAGTGGATAAAAGTTCCTGATGAAAATGAATCAGGCGGATTGCATTAACATATTCCAGAAATGTCTGTCCGGTATGTTTTTTAAACAGGCGGCAGAAGTGCTCAGGACTTACATTGATCAGTTTTGCCGCATCATTTAATGAAATATCTTCTTTATAATTCGCCTTGACATAGGCAATGATCACTTCCATTCTTTCAAAGTTATGATTTTCCCGTTCTTTGGCCTGTGGACTGATCCGGTGGGAATGATTTTTGTACAAAAGATAGAGAAATTCATATACCACGGATGAAAAATGGAGCAGGTATCCGTCTTCTTTATTTAAGTAAGTTTCTGCCAGTGCAAGAAGGCAGTGACAGAGTCCGGACTGGGAATCATTCCTGGTGATGGAAGGAAAGTATTCCTGAAATTGAAGCAGAGGCACCTGATTTAAAACTCTGGACAAATATTCGGTAGGAATCTGTAAAAGCAGATAATCCGTTTCTCCCCAGGTTCTGGTGGAATGCAGTTCTTTAGAACCTACTACAAGCATATCATTTTCTTTCAGCATATATTTCCGGTCATTAATATAAGCGGCCATTTTTCCCTTTTGAATAAAAATAATTTCAAGATGTCCATGCCAGTGCAGAGGTGAATAGTAATTATCTGATTTTGTCAGCATAAAATTAAGCTGTAATCTGGTGTCATCATTTATGATTTCATGTGAATACTTTTTCATAATCAATCCCTCATACAGTAGTGTTCTAAATATCAAAATCATACGGTGATTATAAATAAATTATATTTAATTTTTATACTGGGTGTCAATATTGACTTAAGCAGCATAGAGTATTCATATAATAGTTTATTATTGCTTATAGTGGTTTTGTAATGCAGACCGGAGGCAGAATTAAGTTATATCCGGGCTTAAGCTGCATTGATAAAGGGGGAGTAAATGAAACGGGTATTAATTGCCGGAGAGAAAGATAAAACGATAAATTATGAAAATGCAATGAGAGAGCTGGGAGTTTTTGTGTGTACCTCTTTACATGTGCCAGATATAAGCTGTTTTGATGGGCTGATATTGCCTGGCGGTGGGGATATTGATCCCAAATTGTTTGGCCAGCTTAACAAGGGGACGCGTTTTTTTGATCCGGCGCTGGACCGGCTGCAGCTTGCTATATTGCAGGCATTTATTTTGGATAAAAAGCCTGTGCTTGGAATTTGTAAAGGAATGCAGCTTATTAATATTTATTTTGGTGGAGATATGATTCAGCATTTGGAAAACAGCAGCAGCCATGAGTATATAGAAAAGGATCAGGTGCATGGGACAACTGCCCGGAAAGATTCTTTTCTGGAAAAGATGTATGGAAACTGCTTTAGAGTCAACAGCGCCCATCACCAGGGGGTAGACAGCCCGGGGCGGGGAATAGAGTACATCCAGTTTGCAGGTGATGGCGTGGTTGAGGGGTTACAGCATAATTATCTTCCGATAATGGGGGTTCAGTGGCACCCTGAGAGACTGTGCTTTACCCATGCGGAAGAAGATGAGGTGGATGGAAGGGCGCTGCTTTCTTATTTTAAAGGACTACTTAAGAATTTTTGAATAGTTTTTAAATCTTTCTTAATTTTATGGAAAAGGCCAATAAAAATCACATCTTTTTGGTATATTAGTAATAGTTTAAAGCGTATATTCGGTTTAGTGAGAAACCGATTTGTGTATCAGCCAAGCTTTTAAGGGAACCGCTTTTGCATATAGAAATATTCAAATATGGAAAAGCGGTTCTTGTGAGAAGACAGGCGGCAAAGAAGGAACGTGAAAAATAAAATAGGAACAGGAGTGCAAAATTTGTTTGGTTCAATGATGTTCCCGTTTTTTTTAGGGATGGTTGTTCTTGTGTTTTTTTTGTTGCCTGTCAAATACCGACCTGTGGTTTTACTTTTTTCAAGTTATTTGGCCTGTGCTTTTATCAGCCTGTCTGCATTGGCGGTGCTTATTGCTGTATCTGTCTGGATTTGGGCAGAGGGAATTTGGATTGAAAATCTTCAAAATAAGAAAAGCGGCAGTAGAGGCAAAATCGCAGCGGTATCAGCAGTTTGTGCATGTATTTTGCTGCTTGCAGTATTGAAATATGGAAGAACAAAACTGATGGTACCGGTAGGATTGTCGTTTTATATATTTCAGGCTATTGGTTATTTGGCAGATGTAGCAAGTGGAAAATGCAGAGCTGAAGGAAATTTCATTTTTTTAGGATGTTATTTTGCGTTTTTTCCTAAGTTTGTGAGTGGTCCTATTGAGAGAGAATATAATTTTCTTTCGCAAATAAAAAGGCTTGAAAAAGTTAGATTTTGGGATCGGGGAAGACTTTCAACAGCATTTACTTATATTCTGTGGGGATATTTTATGAAAATGGTGGTAGCTGACAGGCTATCCATGCAGGTGAGTATTTTATTCGACAAACCACAGGAATTTGACAGTTTTTGGCTCATGTTAGGCGTGATTTTTTATACCATACAGATTTATTGTGACTTTGCAGGGTATTCCTATATAGCAATAGGATGTGCGCAAATTTTTGGCATTGAGCTGGCACAAAACTTTAAAGCGCCATATCAGGCAAAAAATATTTCTGAGTTTTGGAGAAGATGGCATGTTTCTTTAAGCAGTTGGCTTCGCGATTATATTTACATCCCATTGGGAGGAAGCCGGAAAGGGTTTGGACGAAAATGCATAAATACAATGATTGTATTTATAATATGCGGAATATGGCATGGTGCAGGATTTCAGTTTATTTTATGGGGGTTTTTACATGGGATATATTCAGTTATTGACAGCCTGTTCCAGCGAAATAAACGAAAGGTTCCGGCAGGAAGGCTGTTAACCTTTGCAGAAGTAGCATTTGCATGGATTTTTTTCAGGGCGGAGAATTTGGGACAAGCCTGGTTTTATATCAGCCGTATGATGACGACAGGAATTCATGTAGAACAAATACAGAGTGGAAGGGAAATTCTGGGACTTGGGGGTGTGGAAATTTTTGTGATAAGTGTGGGAATTTTTTTGGTTTGGGTAGTTGATGAGCTATGCAGCAGAAAACAAACGCATTTACCGATACTGATTCAGCAGCGGAAAAACTCTGTGCGGTATCTCATTTTTTATTTCTTGCTGATCGGCATTCTTATTTTTGGTATTTATGGTCCCGGTTATCATACGGAACAGTTTATTTATATGCAGTTTTAAAGGAGTTAAATCATGAAGAAGTTTTTTACGAAGCGGAATAGAGTCAGGCTGGGATTTGTGATACTGTTTATTACTACGATTTATTTAATATCCAGCATTCTTGAGATTAAGTCTTCTCATGGAATTGACCAACAGGCTGGGTTGTATTGGCAAAGAGAAGATACGGTTGATGTTATAATGATGGGAACCAGTCATGTTCATTGTAACGTTAATACAGCGCTTTTGTGGGAAAAATATGGAATTGCAGCGTATGATTACAGTGGGGCGGAACAGCCTCTTTGGATGACTTATTTTTATCTGAGGGAGCTTTACAAATACCAGAATCCGGAAGTGATAGTCCTGGATTTATATGCACCGGCAAGATTGAAAGAAGATTACCAGTATCAGTGGATAGCAGAAAACATATATGGTATGAGATTTTCTTTGAATAAAATGGAAATGCTGGCGGTAAGTGTAGAACAGGAGAGAATGCTTGATTATTTTCCGTCTTTTGCTGTTTATCACAGCCGCTATGATGATCTTCAGGAAAAAGATTTTGAAAATTTCTTCTGGAATGGGAAGGAGAAAGAAGCATTTAAAGGTTATACGCCCTATTGGGATACCTGGGTACAGGAGGAACCGAAGCTGGCAGAACAGGGAGCGGACGGACTGACGGAAAAGTCAGAAAGATATTTAAGAAAAATCATTGCGTATACCAAAAAAAAGGGAACAGACTTGATATTTATCGTGGCGCCTTATATTATTACAGAAACAGATAAGCAGACATACAATCAGATTGCCAGGATTGCTGAGGAGGAAGAAATTCCATTTATTGATTATAATGAATATTATCAGGAAATTGGTTTGGATTTTCAAAATGATTTTAATGATGATTCTCACTTAAATTATTGGGGGAGTTGCAAATTTACGGATTATTTAGGAAATTTTCTGGTTTCCTGTGACAGAATTCCTGACAGGAGAGGGCAGGAAGGGTATGAGTCGTGGGACGAGCACGTACGCCTTATTGAAAGTCAGCAAAAAAGCCATGAATAATCCTCAGAAAACATTAGGAGAAATACTTATGATCCGCATTGCAATTGTGGGAGTATGCGAAGAAAACCGCATATCCGGCACGTCATTTGGTATCAGACGTATGCAGTTGATACCAAATGACGCGGAAAAACCTATAGATATTACTCCGCCTTAAATCTTATTATTAAAAGAAAGAATCAATAACACACAAGTTATGATTATTAACAGAGCCACTAATAAAACTCCAATATTTATTTGCAATTTATTTGAATACTGCTTGGATTCAATTAAATTTGAACGACGCAAAGCAACAACAACAGGTTTGTATAAAAGCATTGTTATTGCCGCATTCAATCCTCCCTTAATTAAATTAAAAGGCAAAAATGCCGGAAGCAACAATTCTACAATAGCTTCTCTCGGATACCCCATATAAATTGGAGCAATTAAATAGTTCCAAAGCATCATTACCACAACCTGACAACTAAAGCCACAAAAAAGTCCTAATATGGCGCCCGATAGTTTATGCTTCTTTTTATAGATAAATGCGGCAGTACATGCAAAGGAACAACTTGAAATGATATTCATAATACAACCTAAAATTCCCGTTCCGCTAATCGTGAACATTTGTACTACGGAAACAATCATTGTTACGACAAATGAAGTAAGCGGTCCAAAAATCAATCCACCAATTACAATGACAACATCTTTGGGATCATACTTCAAAAAAAGTACAAGTGGGATGCGCCCGACAACCACTGCGACATAAGCAAGCGCGCATAGCATACCTATTGTTGTGAGTTTCTTTGTTTTACTGATATTCATTTGAATACCTCCTTAAATAAAATTAACATTTGAAAGTATTTGAATGCCTTCCAAATGTTAAAATTTAAGGTGTATTAAAAAGTCAACAGAGCAATTTGACAAAAAAGAGTGCAAAAATCATAGTCAGATTTATCCTGACAATCTCAATACACCTTCTTTAATCCGGACTATACCGTCGGTTCTGGAATTTCACCAAACCCCACGCTTTCGCGCCCGCGGACTATAACCGCCGATCGGGAATTTCACCCTGCCCTGAAGACATCATTACTATTCAATTGTTTAGAAAACTGTAGCACATTGCAAAGAAAAAGTCAATTTATATCTAATTCATTAGTTTATTGTAAAATACAAGAAGCTTAAAACGAAAGCACAGGATCATAGCGGCAACTGCACCAACAACCGCCTGCAGGATCTGAAAAGGCAGCTTAAGCAGGGCATATTCCGGTGTACTGTAAATGAAAGCTCTCCCAAGGGAATAACCTGTTATCATGATAATTGCACCTAAAAAGACGCCAAGACCTGCTCCAAAGGCTTTGATTTTGCAGTCAGAGAAGGCATGACGGGTGCAGAGGGAAATCACAACAGCCTGCAGGCCATGTGTTACCAAAGAGACAAACATAGGCGTGGGATAGAAGAAAAAATCTCCCAGAAAAGCGCCGATTCCGCCCACCATAAATGCCCCAAAGGGATTTAATAAAATGCCGGCTGTGCAGATAACAATGTCATTTAAATAAAGATGCCCGCCAGGAACAGGAACCCCGAAGGAACTTAATGCAATATTCATTGCCATAAGCATTGCAGTGACTGTCATTAGGCGTAAGTAGTTTTTATTATTAGAAGATGATATTTTTGCTGCTGTCATAGTTTTTTCCTCCTGAAAAATCATGATGTAATTATAAGTGCACTATTTATGGATTATATTACACATAATATGGAGTGGGAGATAGATCCAAAATTGATATTTTTAACCATACCAGATCGCGGCGGATATGAAAAGGTGACAGCTCAGATCTGAAGCAAATGTTGTGTCTGAGAAAATAGTAACAGTTCAGCCATGCCCATTCATAAGTTGTCGGTTTATACATTTTACATAAATCAGATAGGTTATTTCCGACAACTTATTTCATGCCGGGCGTCTGCTCTATGAAAATGATTGTGCAATCTGCCCTTAGCGTGCAAGCTCCCACGGTCATATTGCACAATCATTTTCGCATGGCTGAACTGTTAAAAAAAATAACCATAAATTTGAAAAAAAATCTTGACAAGTATGCTTAAAAAATAGTATACTAGCAAAGCGGTCAGTCGATAAGACAGGCTCATGGGATCTTAGCTCAGCTGGGAGAGCATCTGCCTTACAAGCAGAGGGTCATAGGTTCGAGCCCTATAGGTCCCACTTTCTGTGAATGCAGAATATTTTAATAACATGGCGAGATAGCTCAGTTGGCTAGAGCATACGGTTCATACCCGTAGTGTCGAGGGTTCAAATCCCCCTCTCGCTATTTTTAACAGTCCAAAACCTTAAAATAAAGTGTTTTGGGCTTTTTTCATTTTTAAAGTAGGAAAAAACGGCCCCAAATTTGGAGAAAAAATAATTTGGTGTTGTATCCGGCCGCTTCTTGTATTATACTTATCATATAAGGAAAAGTATGGAAAGTATGCACGGCTTTTTACCTTTGTGCAGGAAAGGAGTCATTATGAGAGTAGCAGCGGTAGGCAGCGCAAATCATGTAAAACGGTCAGATTTTATGTACGGCAAGATTGCCAGCGGAAGAAGAGTCCAGTCGGCGGCAGACGATGCGTCCGGCTTAGCCATTATCAATAGATTGAAAAAGCAGAGCAATGGTTTGGACATGGGTGCATCCAATATTTCGGACGGTATCAGCGTTGCGAATATCAAAGACGGCGCGCTGGGGACGATGCAGGATTCGCTGCAGCGGATTTATGAACTCAGTCTCAAAGCATCCAACGGACTGTACAGCGCTGACGATAAGGCGATGATACAGGACGAGGTGGATCAGATCTTACAGGATATTGAGCGTACTGCGGTAGGGACCCAGTTCAATGAAATGAAGCTGATGGACGGCAGTATGGCGGATATGCATATCGCATCCAATCCGGACGGTACGGGCATGAAGATTCAGATGGAGAATGTAACCCTGCAGTCGCTCGGACTTGACGGTTATAATGTTACCGGTAATTTTGACATTAACGATGTCATAGGAGCCATGGAAAAGATCAGTACTTCCAGAAGCGGTACGGGTGCGATCACGAATGCCATGGAACATGCGTATAATTATAATGTCGGCTCGTCGCAGGAGCTGGTTTCTTCCAGAAGCCGTATAGAGGATCTGGACATTCCCAAGGCGGTTTCCGAGCAGAAGAAAAATAAGCTGCTCAAAGATTATCAGATGGTCATGCTGAATAAGAAAATGAAGGATGATTCCATGGTAGTAAGGATGTTTGGCAGCCGATAACGGAAAAGAACGCATACATGAAAAGAATATAGGAACGGGGGCGCGGTAGCAAGCCCCCGTTTTGCGTTATTCGGAATGATGCTGAGGAATGACACTGGATATAGAAAGGAAAACAAAGTATGAGGATAGGAATAGGATATGACGTACACCGGTTAGCGGAGGAAAGAAAATTGATCTTAGGAGGCGTGGAGATCCCTTATGAGAGGGGATTGCTCGGCCATTCCGACGCGGATGTGCTTCTTCATGCCATTATGGACGCTCTGCTTGGCGCGGCGGCGTTGGGAGATATCGGAAAGCACTTTCCGGATACGGACGGGCGGTATAAGGGAATCTCTTCTGTAGAACTGTTGAAGAAAGTGGGAGAGCTTTTGGAAGAGCGTTGCTTTTTGATTGAAAATATCGACGCGACTATTATCGCACAGGAGCCGAAGATGCGCCCTTATATAGACGTTATGAGGGAAAATATTGCGAAGGCGCTGGGAATCGAAGTGTCGCAGGTCAACGTGAAGGCGACGACGGAAGAGGGGCTTGGTTTTACGGGAAACAAGGAAGGGATTTCGTCGCAGGCTGTCTGTATGCTGACCAGTCCGGCGCAGCTTTACGACGTGGATGTGGCAAATGCGGCATGTGAAGGCTGTCAGGGGTGCCCGAAAAGATAAGGGGGCGGAAAAAAGATTTCCTTGACAAAACGGCGTTTGTTGCATATGCTAAATAAAGCAGAATAAATAAAGGCTATGAACGAAGAGAGTAGGCTTTTAGAGGGTAAAAGAGAGAGACTGCCACAGGCTGAAAGCAGTTTTGATCCAAGGGAGCCGAAAGTGCATTCGGAAGCTGACCGACGGAAAGCATGGGCGGAGTATGTCGGTACGGAAACGCCCGTTACCCGTTTTGAGTGAAGGAGTCTATCCTTTAGCAGAGTGGAACCGCGGATAATTTCGTCTCTAATGCAGAGAGGGATTATCCGTTTTTTCGTTACAGGTTCTAAGCGGCGGCCTGTCAGGAGGAAAGAATGGGTTTTATTAAAAATGTTAAGGAAGAGATCGATATTATAAGAGAGCGTGACCCGGCGATCCATTCCTCGCTTGAAGTATTTTTATATCCCAGCTTTAAGGTAATGATCCATTATAGGATCGCCCATAAGTTGTATACAAAAGGACATTATTTTTGGGCAAGGTGGGTGTCCCAAAGAGGAGTGCGGAAGACCGGTATTGAGATCCATCCGGGCGCAAAAATTGGAAAGGGACTTTTTATTGACCATGGAAACGGTGTGATCATCGGTGAGACGGCAATTATCGGCGATAACGTTACGATGTATCAGGGAGTGACGCTGGGGGGCACCGGAAAAGAACACGGCAAAAGACACCCTACTATTGGGGACAATGTTATGATCAGCGCGGGAGCAAAAATTCTCGGTTCTTTTACGATAGGAGAAAATTCCAAGGTTGGCGCAGGAAGCGTGGTATTGGAGGCGGTGCCGCCTAATTCCACGGTGGTCGGCGTCCCGGGGCGGGTAGTGAAGCGCAATAACAGGTCGCTCCCGTGCGAGGATATGTGTCAGGTAGACTTGCCGGATCCGGTCAGGGAAGATATCGTCTGTCTGCAGAAAGAAAACAGCGAACTTACAAACCGTGTGCTGGAGCTGGAGAACCGGGTGAAACAACTTTTGAAAGAGAGTGAAAAGCAATAGAAAGGAACGGGATTTTAAATGAAGATATATAATACGTTAACAAGGAAAAAGGAAGAATTTATACCGATAGAACAGGGAAAAGTCAGGATGTATGTATGCGGCCCTACCGTTTATAATTATATCCATATCGGAAATGCAAGGCCGATGGTCGTATTTGATACGGTAAGACGTTATATGGAGCATAAAGGATATGAGGTAAACTATGTTTCTAATTTTACCGATGTGGACGACAAGATCATAAAAAAATCAGTGGAGGAGGGCGTTGATTCTTCCGTGATTTCCGAAAGATATATTGAAGAATGCAAAAAGGACATGGAGGGGCTGAATGTACGTCCGGCAACGACGCATCCGAAGGCGACAGAGGAAATAGGCGGTATGCTGGATATGATAAACACGCTGATAGAAAAAGGCCATGCCTATACGGGTGCTGACGGAACCGTATATTTCAGGACGAGGAGTTTTAAAGACTATGGAAAGCTGTCCCATAAAAATATTGACGATCTGCAGGGAGGAAACCGTTCTCTTTTAGTCTCGGGAGAAGAGCAGAAGGAAGATCCTTTGGATTTTGTACTTTGGAAACCGAAAAAAGAGGGAGAGCCGTATTGGGAGTCTCCGTGGTGCGACGGACGTCCGGGCTGGCATATCGAATGTTCCGTTATGAGCAAGAAATATTTAGGGGAAGAAATAGACATTCATGCGGGAGGGGAAGATTTGATCTTTCCTCATCATGAAAATGAGGTCGCACAGTCGGAGGCGGCGAACGGAAAGATTTTTTCCAGATATTGGATGCATAATGCCTTTTTGAGCATCGATAACAAAAAGATGTCTAAATCTGCGGGAAACTTTTTTACAGTGAGGGAAATTGCCGAAAAATACGATCTTCAGGCAGTGCGTTTTTTCCTGCTTTCCGCTCATTACAGAAGCCCCCTGAATTTCAGTGAAGAATTGATGGAGGCGGCGAAGAACGGCTATGACAGGATCGTTACAAGCGTAGGAAATTTGAAATATTTAATGGAGAACGTTTCGGCGGAAACGATAAATGAACGGGAAGAAGAGCTTTTGAAAGAGGCGGCGTCTTTTACAGATAAGTTTGACGCGGCCATGGAGGAGGATTTCAATACCGCGGATGCGATCGCCGTTATCTTTGAGCTTGTTAAATTCGCTAATCAGAATGCCTCCGCATCAAATTCAAAAGGATTTTTAAAAGCCCTTTCGGATGAAATCATCCTGCTCTCGGATATCTGCGGCCTGATCGTGGAAAGAGAAGAGCAGATGTTGGATTCTGATATCGAAAAGCTGATAGAAGAAAGACAGGCGGCAAGGAAGAATAAAGACTTTGCGCGTGCGGACGAGATCAGGAACGAGCTGCTTCAAAAGGGCATTATATTAGAAGATACCAGAGAAGGTGTGAAATGGAAGAGAGCCTGAATATGTTTAAACGGCTGACGGAAGGATTTTCCTGCGGGGAGACGGATATCAGGTCTTATTCGCCGCTGACGCTCGCCTATATCGGGGACGGCATTTACGATCTGATCATCCGTTCGGCAGTGGTAGGACACGGGAACCTTCCCGCCAGTAAACTTCACAAAAAAGTGACGGAATATGTGAATGCGGCGGCGCAGGCGGCCATGATAGAAGCGATTTTAGAAAACTTGAGCGAAGAAGAGGAGGCAATATATAAAAGGGGAAGAAACGCCAAATCTTTTACAAAGGCGAAAAATGCTTCTACGGGCGATTACAGAAAGGCGACAGGTTTTGAGGCTCTCATGGGGTATCTCTATTTACAGGGAAGGACGGAACGGGCCATAGAGCTGACCCGTTTGGCGCTTAAAAAGCTCAATATGGAGTTATGACCTATAGATTGAAAAATCAAAGAAGGAAGGATAGAGGATACATGGGTTATCAGGAATTTACGATAGAAGGCAGAAATGCAGTGATCGAAGCATACCGGTCAGGAAAGGCGATAGACAAGCTTTTTATTTTGGACGGCTGTCAGGACGGTCCGGTCATGACGATCAAGCGGGAGGCCAAAAAGCAGAATACAATTGTTAAATTTGTAACCAAGGAGCGTTTGGACCAAATGTCGGATACCGGAAAGCATCAGGGAGTGATCGCATATGCCGCTGCTTATGAATATGCGCAGGTAGAGGACATTCTTCAGGCAGCGGGAGAAAAAGGTGAGCCGCCTTTTCTTTTTCTGCTGGATAATATAGAAGATCCCCATAATCTGGGGGCCATTATCCGTACCGCCAATTTAGCGGGAGCCCATGGAGTGATCATTCCCAAAAACCGGGCCGTGGGGCTGACGGCAGTAGTGGCAAGGACTTCTGCAGGCGCTTTGAATTATACGCCGGTGGCCAAGGTAACGAATCTGTCCAAGACTATCGAAGATCTGAAAAAGGAAGGTATTTGGTTTGTATGCGCGGATATGGACGGTACGAGGATGTACGATCTGGATCTGAAGGGGCCGATCGGACTGGTGATCGGCAGCGAGGGAGAAGGCGTAGGACGGCTGGTAAAGGAAAAATGTGATTTTACGGCGGCCATCCCGATGAAAGGGGATATCGATTCTTTGAATGCGTCGGTGGCGGCGGGTGTGCTCGCCTATGAGATCGTGCGGCAGAGGGGAAATTAGCGTGGTTCTTTCCCGTATGGATCTGGGCATTTTGCGAAGCAGAATCAAGGAGGTAGTTTGGTATGGATTATGAAAATATTTCGGACGAGGAATTGATCCTGCGGCTTCGCGACGGAGAAAGCAATATTACGGATTTCATTATGGACAAATATAAAAATCTGGTGAGGAGCAAAGCGAAAACAATGTATATTCTGGGTGCGGACACGGAGGATCTGATTCAGGAGGGAATGATAGGTCTGTTTAAGGCGATCCGGGATTATGACAGCGGAAGGGACGCCAGTTTTTTTACGTTTGCCGATCTTTGCGTTTCCAGACAGATGTATACTGCGGTTCAGGCGTCCAGAAGAGAAAAACACGCGCCTTTAAATTCCTATGTTTCTTTATATTCTACGGGCAATCTGTCCGGTTCGGAAAGAGAAGAGGGGGAAGAACTTCAGCTTGTCAATGCGATTGCTTCCCATACGGATCTGAATCCTGAAGATATGCTGATCGATAAGGAAAATGTGGAAAATTTAGAGAAAATGCTGGAAAAGGAGTTGAGCGCTTTCGAAAAAGAAGTGCTGGATCTGTATATGATCGGCATGAGCTATTCCCAGATCGCGAAGGTGCTCGGGCGGGACGAAAAGTCTACGGATAACGCTCTACAGAGGGTCAAAATGAAGATCAAAATATATAAAAAAGGAAAGCCTTGAAAGTGAGAGTTAAGAAAGGGCAGGCTCTTTGACATTGGGTTTCAAAAAATGAATCAAAATAGATGGATTATGGAGAGGGTAATGTTATGCTGGTGCTGATCAAGACGTCGGTCACATGTCTTTTGGTTATGATATATATGGTCGGCTTTTATTATCGAAAACCACATATTCCGGTCAAGTCCACGAAGATATTCCAAAGGCTTATCGTTGCGGCTTTATTTAACGCGGCGTTTGACTTGATCACGATCTGTACGGTGAACCGTAGAGACGTGGTTCCGGAGTTTGTGAATCTGACCGTGCATATCGTTTATTTAATGTCGATATTGTCGTTTATTTATCTGCTGTTTTTGTATATGCGAAGTTATTTGGAAACAAGTCTGCAGTTTTCCGGTCCGGTAAAGATATTGCAAAGTCTGCCTTTTATCGTGTCGGCGGCAGGGATTGTTTTATTGCCGATCACCTATGTGCAGGGAAAAACGACAGATTATTCCTTGGGCCCAAAGGCTTACGCATTGTATGTCAGTTTAGTGATCTATTTGATACTGATATTATATTATTGTCTCCGCTATTGGAAGATCTTAGACGGAGAGAAACGGGTGGCGATCCTGCTTGCCGTACCCCTTTATGTGGCGGCTGCTGCGATCCAGATGCTGATTCCGGAAACGCTGGTAGAAATAATCTGTTCTACGCTCATCCTTTTAGGTCTGATATTGAGTAATGAAAATACGGAAAAATATGTGGATGAGAAAACGGCGTTGTTTAACCGGTATTCTTTTGAAAACGTATTGGATGGTTTTGCTTTTGATAAACAGAAACTTATTGTGGGGCTTCTTTGTTTTTGCAAGACAGAAAACAGCTTCGATTGGAATCGGGATACTTTGATCTTGAACGACATACATAAAGAGATCAAACAATATCGCTTGTACGGCTACCGGGTCTGCGAGAACGGCGTAGTATTTATCGGTAGTACTCCGGAGAAGGCCCAGACGGTGTTGGAGAAGATCAAGCGTAACATGGAAGAAAAATATGGAAAAGAGAATATAAGCATTGAGACGGAAGTTTTATCAGGAGACGCCGTCCTTACAAAGTATAACTGTATGCGGAATATTATCGACTTTTGTGCAGAGGCGGGCAGCCGTCTGGCTTATATCGATTACCTGACAAATATTTATAACCGTAATGCTTTAGAAAGAGATTTGGATAAACTGCAGGAAAAAGAAGGAATTTCTTTCTTTATTGCAGATCTGAATAATCTGAAGACCGTGAATGATACGATGGGACATTCGGCCGGCGATAAACTCTTGCAGGATTTTGCCTGTCTATTGAAGAACGCTGCCGGAGAGAGAGGAAGAGCGTATCGACAGGGCGGAGACGAATTTGCGGTATTGTATGGCCAAAATGCGGATCTGTTTATGCGGAATCTGGAAGAACGCTGCAGAGACTATAACCGTTCCTGTGCGGTTCCGGTCAGTTATGCGATCGGTTATTCTCTGCTGACGGAGGATCAATTCCGGGATACGGCGGACCAGATGATGTATGCGGATAAAAAAGGGAAAAAGAGCCAGAAGAAAGATCTGCAATTGGGAACGGCCAAAGAAAGATAAAAAATATAAATAGCAGTATAAACAGTTAGAGAGGGTGCGTATGGAAAGGAAAAGGGCGGAGAAGGGGCATTATGCATGGGACTGCATTGGGGAGACGAAAGATGCGGATGAAAAGCGATTGCTGGATACAGATGAAAAAACCGCTCTGTGCAGGAAGATCGGAGCTGCCATTTATAAACCTTCCCGGAGCGTTATCGCGGCGGTAAAAATTGCGCCGTTTTTTGCAGCGCTGACGCTTGTGGCCGGAATCAAATTCATTGTGGAAGAAATTTCGGCGCCGATGCTTGTATGGGGAATCGTCCTGTTCGGCATTTCGGTTTTTTATATGGTATTTGCATTGTTCTTTTATCTTGTGAAAGAAGTCTGGGTATATGACAGATGGAAAGCACAGGAAAAAGAGATCATGCAAAGCGATGTGTACCGGATGCCCATTACTATCGGGGATGTTTTTCAGGCAGGCGGCAGGCATAAATACTGTTATGCGAATCTGAAATATACGGAAGAAGAGAACTTTCTCGATACTTATCAGATTCCGGAATATATGTATGATCATGTAAATGAAGTAAAAGCGTATTGCTGCTATTATGAAGGAAAACCGGAAAAGTACCGGCCCGGAAAGTATAAACTGTTTTTTATTGATTATGGAGATGAGTGTAAAGAGGATTTCTAAACCTGCTGCCGAATTTCATTCAGCATAATAGAGTAGTATGCAGGCTAAGAAATTCTAAGAGAGTTATTAGGTTGTACTGTCTTGGTCATGAGCGGTTTTTTATTTTTGATATTTATTGGTAGTGTTGAGGGCATGATTTTAATTTTGGGCAAAAAAATATTGACCTTAAAACCTTGAAAAGCCTTTAAAATCAATATTCTTTAAGCTGCCGACGGGAATCGGACCCGTGACCTCCGCACTACCAATGCGACGCTCTACCGACTGA